>OGOT01000882.1_pt1 | contig 23073 bp, 21 predicted proteins | sample 1552791 | NCBI WGS metagenome assembly OGOT01 (sample SAMEA2580160, study PRJEB22360) | human gut metagenome | biome: human gut; feature: human-associated habitat; material: faeces | place: Denmark | collected 2008/2010
GAAGATGCTATTAAAACAGTTGTACGTAGTAAAAATATAACAGAACAAGATGAAGTAGATGCTATGGCAAAAGCCATCAATGATGCAATTGATGCATTAGTATTCCAATTAAAAATCAAATACAATTCTAATGGTGGAACAGGAACAATGACTAATCCAGCTATTGAATTAGATAAAGAATTTACTTTCCCAAAATGTGAATATGTTGCTCCAAATGGAAAACATTTTAAAGGCTGGCAAGTAGACAGTACTATTTATAAAGTAGGAGATCCAAGAGTATTTACTAAAGATGATCAAAATAAGGAAATTAAAGCAGTTTGGGAAGAACATACTTTTGATCAAAAATTAAAAGAAGTCAATGGAGTAAGTACTTTAAAAGACAAAGCAACATGTACAACAAATGCTATCTATTATAAAAGCTGTACTTGTGGTCAAGTAAGTACTACAGAAACATTTGAAGATAAAGATACAAAATTAGGACATGAATATACAAAACAAATAAAAGATGAAAAATACTTAAAATCTCAAGGAAGTAACTGTCAAGAACATGATGCATATTGGTATGTATGTTCAAGATGTGATGCTAGTGCTAAAGATGATGAAAATGCACAAGATAAGTATTATGAATCTGCAGAAGTAGGAAATCATGTGTATGATCAAGAAGTTGAAAGTAGTGAATATTTAGCGACTCCAGCTACTTGTATGACACCTGCTAGATATTATAAGAGTTGTATTTGTGGAGCAAAAGGTACAGAAGCATTTGCAGCAACAGGTACTCATTTAGGACATGCTTATATAGAAGTTAAGAATCCACAATTTTTAAGAGAAAAAGCAACTAATTGTAAGGAACACGATACATATTGGTATGTATGTTCAAGATGTGGAAAAACATCAAAAACAATCAATAAATATTATGAAGATAAGGATTCTAAAGGAGAACATATATCAAGTGATTGGATCATTGATCAACAACCAACAGTAGCTAAAGAAGGATCAAAACATAAAGAATGTACAGTATGTAAAGAAGTGTTAGAAACAGAAAAGATTGCTAAGTTAGAAAATGTGAAAACTGAAACAAAGAAAGAAGAAACAGCTTCTAAAAAAGAAACAAAAGTAGAAAGTAAAAAAGCTGTAACAACAGGAGATAATACAAATAGTATTGTGCCAATGGCTTTACTAGGTATAAGCTTATTAGGAATTTACATTATTGTAATGAAAAAATATGTTCGTTAGAAAGTAAAAGAGAGAAGACTTGGTTCTTCTCTTTTTGTTATAATGGATAAGAGGTGATACATAATGCAGATAATAGTGATTATCTTTTTTGTAATTATATTATTCATATTTTTATTTTTAAGTTTATCAAGTGATGAAGATGATGAAGATCAAAAAAGAATTGCAGGGAAAGAAGGAGAATTACAAGCAAAGAAGGTATTAAATCATTATTTAAATGAAAATGGTTTGTTATTGAACAAAAATAGGAGCGCAATCCCCTTCCTCTAAGAGAAGCGTAGGGAGGGGTCTAGCTCCTTTTATAGTTTTTATAATAGATGTTGTTTTAGACGTGTAGCTGTGATACATTATAAGTATAAAAGACGTTCAGTCGTACTTAATTTTAGAAAGGATATTGCTATGGAACTTGATACTAATAATCATTCAGTGTTCATGCTTAATTATCATTTAATTATGTGTGTCAAATACAGGAATAATGTTATTGATGATGCTATCTCATTACGGCTTAAAGAGATATTTAAAAGCATATGCCTTAATTATAATATTTCGTTGGAAGAATGGAATCACGATAAAGACCATGTTCATATACTGTTCAGAGGGCAGCCTAATAGTGAGATTTCTAAATTTATCAATGCTTATAAATCAGCAAGCAGTAGACTTATAAAAAAAGAATATCCAGAAATCAAGAAACATTTATGGAAGGATATGTTCTGGTCACAAAGCTATTGTTTGATATCTACAGGTGGGGTGACCGTAGATATTATTAAGGAATATATTCAAACGCAAGGAAGGTAAAATATATGTCAAAAGCAAACAAAAGTAACAAGGCAATTAAATATAGACTCTATCCAAATGATGAACAAAAAGTCATGTTTGCAAAAACTTTTGGTTGCTGTCGTTTTGTCTATAACCAATTACTTGCCTTACAAAAACAAAGATACAAAGATGGAGAATCCCATCTTTCTAAGCTTAAATCAAATGAGTTCGCTACTCGTACATTAAAAAAAGATTATGATTTTCTCAAAGAAATAGATAAATTTGCTGTTTCAAATGCCGTTTTTCATTTAGCAGACGCCTATGACAGATTTTTTAAAAAACAAAATCATTTCCCTAAATTCAAAAGCAAAAGAAAATCTAAAAAGTCGTATACAACAAATTTTACCAACAACAATATTCTTATTGGTAAAAATGTCATAAAGCTTCCTAAAGTTGGAATGGTCAAAGCTGTTATTCATAAGCTGCCTAAAGATGATTGGAAGCTTAAATCTGTTACTGTCTCTCAAGATAGTGTCGGTAACTATTTTGCTTCCGTTCTTTTTGAATATGAACAGGAAGACATTCCATCTGTTTCCAAATCAAGTACAAATGCTATTGGACTTGACTATAAATCCGATGGACTTTATATGGACAGTAATGGGAATAAAGCAGGAGTTCATAAATACTATCGAGAAAGTCATAAGAAGCTTGCTAAACAACAAAGAAGACTTTCACGAAAAGCAGGTTCTAAAAAGAATGAAACAAAATCAAGCAACTATTTTAAACAAATGAGAAAAGTAAACAGAATCTATAGAAAAATAGCGAATCAACGTCTCGACAGTCTTCATAAGAAATCTACTGAGATAGCCAATCAGTATGATATCGTATGTGTCGAAGACTTAGATATGAAAGCTATTGGAAATAAAGGTTTTGGCAATGGAAAAGCGACCTTTGACAACGGTTATGGAATGTTTCTTAATATGCTTGAGTACAAGCTTAAAGAAAGAGGTAAATATTTTGTAAAAGTTGACAAGTGGTACCCTTCTAGCCAAATCTGTCATTGCTGTGGAAGTGTAAAAAAACTCGACCTAAAAGACCGAGTTTATACATGTGATTGTGGCTATACTGGAGACAGAGACCATAATGCAGCAATCAACATACTTACAGAAGGATTGAGGATTCTTCAGTCCTTATAGATAAATTATAAAAGTAGGCTTGGGACGAGCCAAACTTATACGCTTGTGGACACTGTGTAAGACCTATAATGTATTGTCATTAGAGGCTGTAGTGGTTGAAGCAAGAATCCCCCTGCTTTAGTTGAGGGGAGTGTCAAGCCATTGTAGAAACTGCCGAATTTCACCGAAAGCCCTGATTCGGCGAAAAATATCATAGCAGGAATAATTTTTATAATGTATACTATATTTGTTAGGGAATCCAGATATACCACAAAGCAGAAAGGAAAAAAGCGTATGAGAAGAAATTGGAAAAAAGCTTTATGTGGCATTTTGACAGGTTTTATGCTTGCAACGGCGGCACCAGCTGCGGTTCCGGAGTTGATCAGTGCGACAGAAGTACAGGCGGCGATAAACGTAGCAACGCCGGCTATGTCTTCTATTAAGATCTCCGGCAGGAATAAGATTATTTTCAGCTGGAAACAGGTAAAAGGAGTTGCCGGATACCGGGTATATCGCAAGACCGGAAACAGCGGATGGAAAGCAGTAAAAACCCTCACAGGAAGCAAAAATGTTACGTTTACCGATACAAAAGTAAGTACCGGAGTAAGCTATACTTACACAGTGAGAGCTTACCGGAAATCCGGAAAAAATACGATCTGGAGTAGATATAATGAAAAAGGTCTGACAGCAATCGCAGGTCTGAATTATCTCACCCTGAATAAGACCAGCCTGACACTGGCATCGAAAAAAACTTATACACTGAAGATCAAAGGCACCAGTCTGAAACCGTCATGGAAGAGCAGCAACACAAATGTTGTCAAGATAACTTCTGTCGGAAAGATCACCGCGGTAAAAACAGGAACAGCGGTTATCACAGCGACTCTTGGTGGCAGAAAATTCACCTGCAAGGTTACTGTAAAGAATCCGACCTCGGCTAATACCAGATTGACGCAGAATTATAGCAAATTGAAAAAATACATCAGTCAGAAAGGCAAATATACTGAAGACGGAAATCAGTTTATAAATGTCAAAGTAGATAAAGAAAGTACTCTGATGATCGGTTATCTGAAGAAAGAAGATAAGATAGATATTGGGATGATGCTCTCTATGCCTTCAGATGGAATCCTTGCCGGACTGGATATTATCGGAAACTGTGTGAAATCTGATACGGTCAGTGTGAAGTCCGCCCTGTCTACAAATGAAGTCTTTCTGCTGGTGACTTCTTCTACAAAAGCATCTGCTTATAAAGGTCAGAATCTGACTTTCTTGTATACAAACGGAAAAAAAGCGATGACAGATCTGCAGGATTCTTCCAATATTATGATGAAAGCGACAATGAAAGTAGCAAATGATTATCTGAAAAAGAATTTAAATCTGACAATGAAAGATCTGGGATTCACTGCTTATAAATAACAGTAACATCCTATGATGATGCCGTTAATAAAATTCGGTTGACAAATTAGTATAGAAAGCATAAGATGATAGTAGCTAAGAAATGTGATGAAATTCAAACATTGGCAAAAACGAAAACCCCGGAAGTCTCGCACACTTCCGGGGTTTTCTATGCCGTTATGTAAGGGGGCTTAAGCCTTTCAGGCTGTTACTGCCTGTCGTTTCTGTCCAGCCATTTGCGAATATAGTAGCTAACTATATCCGCCGTAACAGAAACAAAAAATGTGATGATTAATTCGCACACTGGACTTCACCTCCTTTCTGCTGGAGGGTTGGCAGCATTAACAGTGTACTATAGTTTAGAACAAATTGGAACTATTGTGAGAAAATTTAATACTCTTGACATTGATCATAATTCGTCTTATACTAACTCATGTAAATAACAGGGGAGCTTGTGATGGCAGGCTGAGAGGAAGTCTTCAACTTCGACCCTTATACCTGATTTGGATAATGCCAACGTAGGAACGTATAAGATGAATTTACGGGAGATACTTTGGTGTATCTCCTTTTTTATTGGATGCGGATGTTTTTATCCGATTGAATACGTAAGATCAGGATTTACAGGGAAGGGATCAAGAGCGAATGCTTTTAACCCCGGTATCGACAATTGAATATTGGGAAATTTGAGAGTGAACTGAGTTCATGAAGGGGTGCACCACCGCGGGTGTATTTCTTTGTGAACTCTTTTTTATTGACGAATAGCTTTTGAAGTTTCCGGAAAGGAGAGATCATGATCACAGTAAATGGTGAAAGCAGAACATTGGAAAAGCCGGTGACAGTAACAGAATATCTGGAAGCATGTAACTATGTTCCGGTGCAGGTTGTAGTAGAGCTGAATGAAGAGATCATTAAGAGAGACACTTATGATACAACAGTACTGAAAGATGGCGATGTTGTGGAGATTCTGCAGTTTATGGGCGGCGGAAGCTGCTGATGTCGCTATAGAGATAAAATTAGGTATATATACCACGGCAGTAACTGACAGATAAGTTACTGAAAAAATGCAGATGAAGAATGATCTGGCAGAAGAAGGCGCTGGTTATAAATCGGTGGAGATATTTTCTGCAAACAGACATAAAGAAAGGTGGACATAAAAAATGGCAACAGCAAACACAAATGAAGACAAACTGATCCTGGGAGGCCATGAGTTTACTTCCCGTTTTATCCTTGGTTCCGGAAAATTTTCCCTGGAGCTTGTAAAAGCATGTATTGAAAAAGCAGGAACTCAGATCGTAACACTTGCCCTGCGTCGTGCAAATGAGGGTGGACTTGCGAACATTCTGGATTATATTCCGAAGGATGTTACGCTTCTTCCGAATACGTCCGGCGCCAGAAATGCAGAAGAGGCAGTCCGTATTGCAAGACTTTCCCGCGAGCTTGGCTGTGGAGATTTTGTAAAGATCGAAGTTATCCATGACTCCAAATATCTTCTTCCGGATAATTACGAGACCATCAAGGCAACAGAGATCCTTGCAAAAGAGGGCTTTGTAGTTATGCCATACATGTATCCGGATCTGAATGCAGCCAGAGATCTGGTGAATGCAGGAGCTGCCTGTGTAATGCCGCTTGGCTCTCCGATCGGTTCTAACAAAGGAATCTGTACAAAAGAATTCATCCAGATCCTTATCGACGAGATCGACCTTCCGATCATCGTGGACGCAGGAATCGGCCGCCCGTCACAGGCATGTGAGGCTATGGAAATGGGTGCTGCAGCAGTTATGGCAAATACAGCCATTGCAACTGCAGGAGACGTCCGTGTTATGGCGGAAGCCTTTAAGAAAGCTATTGAGGCAGGAAGAAGTGCATATCTTTCCGGTATGGGAAGAACTCTGGAGAGAGGTGCAAGTGCATCCTCACCACTGACCGGATTTCTTCATGAGTAAAATTGATAAATGAATGATTGAACGCAGAACACTAAGCGGGGGACAGGCACTGCCTGTGTAGTGAAACACAGGTATTGTCTGGTTTCAATCGAAATTGAGTTTACAGATATGCAGCAGTGAGGACCAGAGTATTGCTGCAATATATGAGAGGAGCGACATAAGAGTAATGGCAGAAACAGTACAGGCCAGTCAGCAGGACGGCCATTTTAATGAAAGTATCGTAAATGAAGAAATTCTGGAAGATATGAAAAAGAACCGTATCGATCACATGAAGTACCTTCCGGATATGGAACAGCTGGAAGAATCTGATGTAATGGATCAGGTTATTTCCACAATGAACGCATATGATTATGATAAGTACACAGAAGCGGATGTACGGAGAGCGCTTGCTCATGACAACCGCACACCGGAGGATTTTAAAGCACTGCTTTCACCGGCAGCGCTGCCTCTTCTGGAAGAAATCGCACAGGCTGCACGGATCGAAACAAGGAAACATTTTGGAAACAGTATCTGCATGTTTACACCAATCTACATTGCAAACTACTGTGAGAACTACTGTATTTACTGTGGATTTAACTGCCACAACAAGATCCGCCGCGCACAGCTGAATGCAGATGAGATCGAGAAAGAGATGGCAGCCATTGCAGAAACCGGACTCCAGGAGATTTTGATCCTTACCGGAGAGAGCAAAACGAAATCTAATGTGGAATATATCGGAAAGGCCTGTGAGATCGCCCGGAAATATTTCAAGGTAGTCGGTCTTGAGGTGTATCCGATGAACTCTGATGAGTACGCATATCTTCACAAATGTGGCGCAGATTATGTGACAGTTTTCCAGGAGACATATAATTCTGATAAATACGAAACTCTGCATCTGGCAGGCCACAAGAGGATTTTTCCATACAGGTTAAATACACAGGAGCGTGCGTTAAAAGGCGGCATGCGAGGTGTTGGTTTTGCGGCACTTCTGGGACTGGATGATTTCCGCAAGGATGCTTTTGCAACGGGATATCATGCATATCTTCTGCAGAGAAAATATCCACACGCAGAGATCGCTTTTTCCTGCCCGAGACTTCGTCCGATCATCAACAACGACAGGATCAACCCGAAGGATGTACACGAACCGCAGCTTTTGCAGGTAGTCTGTGCATATCGTCTGTTTATGCCGTTTGCAAGTATTACTGTATCCACCAGAGAGTGTGAGCGTGTCCGTGACAATCTGGTGAATATCGCAGCAACCAAGATCTCTGCAGGTGTCAGCACCGGAATCGGAAGCCATGTGGATGATATTGAGGATAAGGGTGATGATCAGTTTGAGATTTCCGACGGAAGGTCTGTGGACGAAGTTTTCAACGCCCTGAAAGACCACGGCCTGCAGCCGGTGATGAATGATTATATTTATCTGTGAGATGAAGGCGGCGAAATCGGATCGTATAGACTACCGAGGATAACTTCTGTGGAATATGTGGAAAACCATCCGTCCGAAAGAGCGATTTTTCAGGGTGAGTGTGGATAACTGTTTCGGAAGAATGAATGCAGAATGATTTTTGTCAAACAGAGGACAGTGCTGGAAGAATTTGTCGTCAGAACAAGAGTGATTTTTCAGTCCGGGTCTGATAAAATGGATATAACCCGGTTTATCTTAAAGAGAAAAATGCAGATGAGGTTTTTGTCAGAATGAAAGAAAAGCAGCTGCATGGAGAAGAACTGACCAAAGAAGATCGCAAACGTGCTGTCAAAGATGAAGCTTACCGCAAAAAACTCCTGGAAGAGCTGAATTCACAAGGTTGATTGCGTTTTCACAAAATCTTTCAACGGTGATGAAGAATATGCAAAAAAGAGTGCGAAATCTATGGATAACAGCTAAAAATCAGACATAAAAACCTGTAAAATCCGCCAAAATATCCCTGATTTCGAAAACTACTGAAAACGGTTTCCAATCTAATAGTTTTCATAGGTACTTACTCATGTTTATAATAGCCCCAACAACAAAACACGAGGCAAAACACAGGAGGTAAGTATTATGAAAAGAAGATGGAAATCAGCAGTAGCAGCTCTTGCAGCAATAGCAACAATTGGAAGCCTTACAGGCGTAACCACCTATGCGGCGGACAGTGTCAGCATCACCAATGTATCTTATGATCCGACCAGAGAGCTTTACGAGCAGTACAACAAGAGCTTCCAGGAACACTGGAAGGAAAAAACAGGCCAGGATGTGGAGATCACACAGTCCCATGGTGGTTCCGGCAAGCAGGCACTTGAGGTTGCCAACGGACTGGAAGCAGATGTGGTAACACTGGCACTGGAGTATGATGTGGATGCGATCCAGGATGCAGGACTCATCGATGACGGATGGGTGGACGAATTTCCGGAGGACAGCGCTCCCTATACTTCGACTATTGTATTTCTTGTGAGAAAAGGAAATCCGAAGAATATCAAAGACTGGGACGATCTGGTAAAGAAAGACGTAGGTGTGATCACACCAAATCCGAAAACCTCCGGCGGAGCAAGATGGAACTATCTGGCAGCCTGGGCCTATGCAAAAGATAAATATAACGGAGACGAGGACAAAATTAAAGAATTCATCGGAGATCTTTACAAAAACGTACTTGTCCTGGACACCGGAGCCAGAGGCGCAACGACCTCTTTCGTGGAAAACGGACAGGGTGATGTACTGATCGCCTGGGAAAATGAAGCCTATCTTTCCGTAAAAGATTATCCGGACGACTACGAGATCGTAACACCAAGCATCAGCATCCTTGCACAGCCATCTGTAGCAGTAGTCGATAAAGTCGTAGACAAAAGAGGCACCAGAGATGTGGCAGAGGAATATCTGAATTATCTCTATTCCGATAAAGCACAGCGGATCGCTGGGGACAATTACTATCGTCCATCCAATCAGGATATCCTGAAAGAATACTCCGATGTCTTTGATCTGAATATCAATCTTGTAACCATCGATGATTTCGGCGGATGGAAAAAAGCACAGGAAACACACTTCTCGGACGGTGGTGTTTTTGACCAGATTTATGAAGGATAAAAATCAGAAGATATAATCAGACAAAACAACATAAAGAAGCTGCAGAACAATGAAGACCCAAGTTCTGCAGCTTCTTTTGCATAAATATGATGTGCCTTTTGCAACTGGAAAAAATGACAACGATCAACATCTCACGCAGTCATGAATTTTCCAATCTGCAAAATAATGGCAGAGGGGACAAAAGGATCAGGCATGGCTTCCTTCCACCAGAGAACAGCCATCCAGCATACGGATTCCATTTATAACATCTTCGTAAGTATCATACATTTCTTTCCACTCATCGGAGGCATCCTCAGAATACTGGCTGACAGTGGCAAGAAGATCGTATTTTTTACCATCCATTGCTTCGATACGACCGAGATAACCCTGCCATACACTGTCCAGAGGCTGGTCTTTGCCATCGTAATATCTGGCTTCCAGAGTCAGGACCGGAACATCTTCATTATAATAAGTAAGTTTATAGCCACCGTTTTCTGTTTCGGTTGTCTCATAATGGCAGAGATATTTCCAACGCTCCGGAGTGAGAACCTGGAAATGATCGGTCATGGCCATATCAATACGCTCCGCATAAATGAAATTTACAGATTTGATCAGTTCAGCTGCTGCTTTTTCGGCAGCTTTATCATAAGTATCAGATGGAGTCAGGATAAAAAGTCCAAATGTATAATCGTCAGTCTGGCATACAAGGGCATCTACATTTTTATCTTCCTCATTGACGGAAGTTACATACTGATATTTTGTAGCCGGATAAGATTCAAAAGTAAGGTCTTTCTTTGTAGTGATCTCACCTTTTACCGGATAATATTCCGCCAGAAAATCATTCGCGGAGGAATCCTCCAGAGAAGAATTAGCTACTTTTAAAACAGCAGCAGTGCTTTTTTCATCGTTTACATAACGTCGTTCGAAATAATTTTCTTTTTCGGGCATGGATTCTATGACCGTGTCACTGTCATGGAATCCAACCCGCATATGAAGCTCGCCGCGCTTTTCCGATTCAGAAGATTCTTCTGTATCTGTATTGGAAGAGGAACCGGGGTATGAAGAATCGGAAGTTTGCGAGGAGGAGTTTCCAGTAGTATTGGAGGAGGAATTATCTTCTGAATCGGAATATTCCTGAAGATTGCCGTAGTCATCAATATAATAGTCATCTCTGGAACCAATATAAGTAGTTCCGGTGGCATCTTCCAGCCACACACTGCCGTCCTCATAATAATAATGAGGCTCAAAATAACCGTCCTGTTCGGTCCAGCCGGCATCGTTGCCTTCCATCAGTTCACCGGAATCCGGGTCAGGGGCATAATTACCTTCCCCGATATATTCATCCTCGGAACCATTGCGGTACCAGTAATCTCCGTTTTCATCCTGCCAGATGTACTGACCGTCATCGGTTGGAGGGTCAGAAGCGAGGACCGGGACTGCAGATATGGAAAGAGCGATCGCGCCTGTTAAAAGAACTAAGATTTTTTTATGCATAGGCACCTCCTGATAAATTGCGCAGCAGTTATTCAGTTACTGTCCACGTATCATAAATTTTTACAAAATAAAAAGGATCTGTTTGTTAAGTATATTGTAACAGACAGATCCTGATATCCGGAAATGTGAAAAAAAAGAGACATTTACCGGCAGGTAAAAAGATATCCCTTCCCATAAACCGAGACAATGTCATATTCATCGGTATCCTCGGCACCGATCTTGGTCCGGAGGTTAAAGATATGCCGCCGTACCGTGCTGGTATCTGTTCCTGCACAACTGCCCCATACCGCTTCGTAGAGCTCCTTTGCAGAAAAAATCTTCTCCTGGTTTTCTGCAAGGAGACGCAGCAGAGAGAATTCGGTCCGGGTAAGACCTGTGTCGGCATTATTGAGATATGCATGGCCGTCCGAAAGATCCAGCCGCAGGCTGCCGATGGTGATCTGACGGGAGGACTGAAATTTTTCTTTTATTTTTTTTTCCATTCGTTTCTGGCGTTCCAGAAGCATCTGGATCACGGCCAGAAATTCATCGAAATTATAAGGTTTGGTGAGATAATAGTCGCCTCCCTGCTGAAGTCCTTCTACCCGATCCCGGATATCACTTTTTCCGGTGAGAAAAAGAACCGGATTCATGGTTTTTTCGCGGAAGCGGCGGCAGATATCCAGACCGTTTCCGTCCGGAAGCATAATGTCCAGGATAAGAAGATCCGGCAGATGTTCTTCAAGCTGATGACAGGCTTCGGCGGCTGTCTGTGCAGTGCGGACATCGTAGCCACGGCGCCGTAGCATCCGGCAGTTGGTATTCAGCACCTGTTCTTCATCCTCGACCATAAGGATAAGCGATTTCTTTTCATTCATTTATGATTCCTCCTCCGGAAGTGAGAAGAACACCTGAGTTCCCTCGCCTTCTTTACTTTTCAGCCATATTTTGCCGCCGTGGGCAGTGATTATCTGATGACATACATAGAGGCCTATGCCGTGCCGCCAGTAATCTTTATCTGCAGAAACATAACCCTTGAGTGCGTTTTTTCGCATTTCTTCTGACATGCCGGTTCCGGTGTCGGAGACGCAGATGGTCTGCCAGCCCGGTTCGCCGGTAAGAGAAATGGTGATGGTTCCGTTCCTGGTATGACGCTCTGCATTGGAGATCAGATTGGTGACAACCTGGATCAGCCGTTCCGGGTCTGCAGAGATTTCCGGGAGGTTGGGCTGTATCGTAAGGACCAGCTGGTTATTCCCGGGACTTGGATGACTGCTGAAATCTTTTTCCACAGAATGTAAAAGTGTGCCCAGGTCCGATGGCACAAGAGAAAGAGCAAGTCGTCCCTGCTCAATGGAAACCGTGTCCATCAGATCCAGCACGATCCGGTCGATCCGCATTACCGACTGTTCGATCGTGCGGAGATTTTGCTGCATAAGCGAGAAATCCAGAGGTTCTTCCTCAAGCAGCTCGGAAGTATCCCGGGCGTGGAGGGAGATGGAGTTCAGAGGATTTTTGATCTCATGGGCAACGGTGGTCAGGAAGGTGGACTTGGCATTGTCAAGGGAACGAAGCCGCTGGTTCTGTTCCTTAAGAAGGATCTGCTGCTGATTGTATTCTTTCAGATGAAAATAGAGAACAATGCCGCAGACAATACTTACAGAGACAAATGCAAGAAGAATATCTGCCAGCCGGTCAGCTTCCGTGGAAAAGGGAGTTACTGTGTCCGGAAAATGGTACGCAATCAGACACAGTCCTATATACAGGATAATCTCCAGCAGAGAAACGATCAGAGCCCGTCTTTTTTTCAGCATCAGCACGGTGAAAATAATAGCAAACACGAAGAAAGCCGGCATGCCGCCACGATAACCGCCGCTGGTAAAAAACATCACCGGAAAAACGATCAGAAAGATCACGACAATGGTGATCAGGTAGCAGCGCTGATATTTTCCACTGTAATAGGAATAAAGAAAAAGTCCTCCGGAGACTGCAACCAGTGCAATGTTGATCAGTACATTTCCCCAGGAACCGGTCCCGAGACTGAGAAAGGTCATGATCAGGCTGATCACAGTGCCTCCCAAGGCGAGGATGTTGAACAGCCGGACTCGGAAATCAAGGGTGGAGCTGAATAAAGAGTGAAAAATAGTTCGGAGCTTCGGATTTATATTGATAGGGATCACCTCCTGTTCTTAATGTAGGTTTGTATGCCTGTGGGCATCTTTCTTTTGTTGCTGTAATTATCGTAACTGTTATAATTGTATCATGCTGTCGTATAGTTGTGTACACAAAAAAATACATTTAATCCAGTTTTCCTATTGACATACTATGAATAGTGGGTTAATATAAGTGTCAACAAAAGAAAGGGCAGAGGCTATGAACGAATACGGTTTTAATACAGGGCTGCTCCACGGCACCAATGAGAAATATCCGCAGGGAGCCACACAGGTTCCAATCTATCAGAGCAGCGCATTCCGACATGACAGCGCGGAAGACCTGGAGAAAATTTTTGACAATAAAAAAATGGGCTTCTCTTATACAAGGATCAACAATCCTACGGTAGAGTCCTTTGAGAAGAGAGTGACCATGCTGGAGGATGGGATCGGCAGTGTGGCCTGTGCATCCGGAATGGCAGCGCTGACCAATGCGTTTCTGAACATTCTTCAGGCGGGAGATGAGATCGTAGCAGCCTGCGGACTGTATGGCGGAACTGTGGAATTGTTCGATGATCTGAAGCCTTTCGGGATTTCCGTAAAATATGTGAAAGAGAATAAGCCGGAAGCTTTTGAGGCAGAGATCACAGAGAAGACGCGACTTGTTTTTGCGGAGACCATTGGCAACCCCAAGCTGGATGTTACCGATATCCAGGCAGTTGCAGAAGTGGCACATAAGCATGACGTACCGCTGATCGTAGACAACACGGTGGCAACCCCGTATCTGATCCAGCCACTGAAGCTTGGAGCTGACATTGTGGTTCATTCCTCTTCCAAATATATCAATGGAAGCAGCGATGCGATCAGCGGCATTCTTGTCTGTGGTAAGGGCCTGAAATGGGACCCTGACCGATATCCGGGACTTGCTCCATACCGGAAATTCGGACCATTTGCATACATCGCCAAACTTCGAAACGGACTTTTCCGGAACACTGGCGCGTGTCTTGCTCCGCAGAATGCTTTCCTTAATAATCTGGGACTGGAAACCCTGGGACTTCGAATGCAGAGACAGTGTGACAACGCACTGGAACTTGCCAGATTTTTACAGAGCCTGGGTGGTGACATTGAAGTAAATTATCCGGGACTGGAAGAGAGCCCTTATCACGAAATTGCGAAAAAGCAGTTCAGGAATGGTTACGGAGCTATCGTAACCGTAAGAACCGGAAGCAAGGAGAAAGCTTTTTCCATTATCAATTCCCTGAAGATCCCGCTGATCATCTCCAACATCGGAGATACGAAGACACTGGTGATCCATCCGGAATCCACCATCGCGGCACACATCTCCGATGAGGAGAAACAGCAGTCCGGAGTGTTCGAAGACCTGATCCGGATCAGCGTGGGAATTGAAGACATTGAAGATTTAAAAGAAGATTTCAAACAAGCGATAGAGAGTAACAGATAAAATCGATAGCTGCACCAGCAGAGAAATGGAGAGTTCGCTATGGCAAAAGTAGATTACGCTACATTAAAAAAAGGTGGTTTCATGAGACAGAAGCAGAAAAATAATTTTTCTCTTCGTCTTGCCTGTGTAGGCGGTACGCTTACCGCAGAAAACCTTAAGAAGATTGCAGAAGTAGCTGAGAAATACGGTGACGGATATGTACATCTTACTTCCAGACAGGGAGTTGAGATCCCGTTCATTAAATTAGATGATATTGATGATGTAAAAGATGATCTTGCGAAAGGCGGATGCAAACCTGGTGTCTGCGGACCGAGAGTCCGTACAGTTACAGCCTGCCAGGGTAACGCAGTCTGTCCAAGCGGAAACATCAACAGCTATGACATTGCGGTGAAATTAAATGAGAGATATTTTGGAAGAGAGCTTCCTCATAAATTCAAATTCGGTGTTACCGGATGTCAGAACAACTGTCTGAAAGCAGAGGAGAACGATGTAGGAATCAAAGGAGCAGCACAGGTCAGCTGGAAAGAAGATACATGTATCCACTGCGGTGTCTGTGAAAAAGCCTGCAGAGAAAACGCCATCTCCTTTAAAGATGACAAGCTGGTGATCGACACAGAGAAATGTAACTACTGCGGCAGATGTGCAAAATCCTGTCCTGTAGATGCATGGTATGTAAACGAAGCATTTATCGTTTCCTTTGGCGGAACGTTTGGAAATCACATCAGCAAGGGACAGGAATTCCTTCCGCTGATCACCTCTGAAGAACAGCTTTTCAGAGTGACCGATGCAGCGATCCAGTTCTTTGATGACTATGCAAATCCGGGAGAGCGTTTTAAATTTACCATCGACCGGGTAGGCGCTGAAAAACTTCAGGAAGTTTTGAAAGGAGCATACAATGGCTGATATTAAAATTGATGATACAGTAGATATTACCGATGTAGTTTGCCCGGTAACTTTTGTAAAAGCAAAAGTAGCACTTGAGGAGCTAGACGACGGACAGATCCTGGCGATCAAAATGAACGATGGCGAGCCAGTACAGAATGTACCGAGAAGCGTAAAAGAAGAAGGACATCAGATCCTGAAACTTGAAGATAATGAAGATGGAACTTATACACTGATCGTAAGAAAAGTTGAAGAATAGGAGAACAGAGAAATGACAATCACAGTTGCAGGAAATAAAAAAGAATACGAAGACGGACTGAAACTTACAGAGCTTATTGAGAAAGAGGATATCGAAAGTCCTGAGTATGTAACCGTAACCATCAACGATGAATTCATCAGCAAAGAAGACGTTCCGAACACAGTTGTAAAAGACGGTGATGTTGTTGAGTTCCTGTACTACATGGGAGGAGGCGCAAGATAATGGCTTTTACAAATGAGCAGCTTGAGCGTTACTCCCGCCACATCATCCTGAAAGAGGTGGGAGTAAAAGGCCAGAAAAAGCTTCTGAATGCCAAGGTTCTTATCATCGGAGCCGGCGGACTTGGAGCACCGGCAGCCCTTTACCTTGCAGCAGCAGGTGTGGGAACAATCGGAATCGTAGATGCAGATGAGGTAGATCTTTCCAATCTTCAGAGACAGGTCATCCACACAACTGCAGATGTTGGCAAACTGAAAGTAGAGTCTGCGGCTGAGACTATGAAAGCCATCAACCCGGACGTTACCGTAAATACATATCATACATTTGTAGATTCCAGCAACATTATGGATCTGATCAAAGATTACGATTTCATTCTGGATGGAACGGACAACTTCCCTGCAAAATTCCTTATCAACGATGCCTGTGTAATGGCTGAGAAACCGTTTTCACATGCAGGTATCATCCGTTTCCAGGGACAGCTGATGACTTACGTTCCGGGACAGGGACCATGCTACAGATGTGCATTCCAGAGCCCGCCACCAAAGGATGCCGTACCGACCTGTAAGCAGGCTGGTGTTATCGGAGCCATGGGCGGCGTGATCGGAAGCCTTCAGGCAATGGAAGCCATCAAGTACATCATCGGACAGGGTGACCTTCTTACAGGAAGACTTCTTACCTACGATGCGCTGAAGATGACATTCCGTACCGTAAAACTTCCGAAGAACCATCACTGCCCGGTATGCGGCGACAATCCGACCATCACAGAGCTGATCGATTACGAGCAGGCTGTGTGCGAGCTGAAACACTGATCATATAGAAGTCAAAAGTGTCTGCTGGTGCAGGCAGTATAAATAAGTATAGAAACCCATTGGAGGCTGCGAAGATAATGCTGAAATTAAAAAAAGAAGATTACGAAAAAATATTAGACCATTGCAGAAAGGGACTTCCCAATGAGTCCTGCGGCCTTCTGGGCGGGACCATTGAGGGCGATGTAAAAACCATCGAGAAGGTGTATTTACTGACAAATATCGACGAGAGTAACGAGCACTTTTCCATGGACCCGAAAGAACAGCTGAGCGCGATCAAAGATATCCGTCAGAACGGATATCAGATGATCGGAAACTTTCATTCTCATCCGGAGTCTCCGTCAAGGCCTTCCGAAGAAGACAAACGACTTGCTTTTGACCCGAACATCGAATATCTGATCCTCTCCCTTATGGATGCAGAAAACCCGGTGCTGAAGGCCTTCGGCGTAGACAAAGAAAAAAATGTAACTGTACATGAGATTCAGATAACAGAGTGATGAGTATGAAAAACAGATTAAACACAAAAGAAATTACAACGGATGTGCTGATCATAGGCGGAGGTACCGCAGGCTGCTATGCGGCGCTGGTTCTCTCAGAACAGAAAGCCGGCAGGGTACTGATCGCAGAAAAAGCAAATATCAAGCGAAGCGGCTGTCTGGCAGCTGGTGTCAACGCCATCAATGCCTACATTGTAAAAGGCCGCAAGCCTCAGGACTATGTAGATTACGCCACAAAAGATGCCGCCGGGATCGTAAGACAGGACCTTCTTCTTACAGCAGCGGAGAACTTCAACGAAGTTACCGCAAAAATGGAAAAACTTGGACTTGTGATCCTGAAGGATGAAAATGGCGATTATGTAGCCAGAGGAAACCGTAACATCAAGATCAACGGCGAGAATTTCAAACCACTTCTTGCGGATGCAGTTCATGAAGCTGAGAATGTAGATGTTCTGAATTATGTAAATATCACAGACCTTCTTGTAAAAGACGGTCAGGTTTACGGAGCCGTTGGTTTTTCTATTATGGAAGAAACCGCTTACGTTATCCGGGCAAAAGCAGTTCTTGTTGCAACCGGCGGAGCGGCTGGACTTTATAAACCGAACAATCCTGGATTTTCCAGACATAAGATGTGGTATCCGCCATTTAACACAGGTGCCGGATACGCAATGGGAATCCTGGCAGGCGCGGAGATGACATCTTTTGAGATGCGTTTTATTGCTCTTCGCTGCAAGGACACCATCGCTCCTACAGGAACCATCGCACAGGGTGTCGGCGCAAAACAGATCAATGCGGCAGGAGAGATCTACGAGACAAAATACGGTCTGACCACAAGCGAGCGAGTTTACGGAACAGTCCGGGAAAATCAGCTTGGCCATGGCCCGTGTTACCTGAAGACTACAGGGATCACGAAAGAGCAGGATGAAGATCTTCTGAAAGCTTATCTGAACATGGCACCAAGCCAGACTCTGAAATGGATCGAAAGTGGAAAAAACCCAAGTGAGCAGGATGTGGAGATCCAGGGAACAGAGCCCTATATCGTAGGCGGCCATACAGCCAGCGGCTACTGGGTAAACACAGGCCGTGAGACTACTGTGAAAGGTCTTTATGCAGCAGGTGATGTTGCAGGCGGATGTCCCCAGAAATATGTAACAGGGGCACTTGCAGAAGGAAAACTTGCAGCACTGGATATGGTGAAACAGTTTTCCGCAGGATCTCTGAAAGAAGCGGATATTACCACAGAAGCGGAGATCAAAGTTCAGGAAGAAAAAATCCTTTCTCAGTACGAAAAGTTCCGTAATGAAGATGCACCGGCATTTTCCGTTGAGGAGCTTGAGGAAGCCATGCAGAAAGTCATGGACGAGTATGCGGGAGGAATTGCTTCCAATTATCAGTTCAATGAGAAACAGCTTGACCTTGCAGATGAAAAAATCCTCAAGCTTCAGGCCCTTGCCGAAAAAACAGCGGCAGCAGATATGCATGAGCTGATGTTTGCATACGAACTTCGTGAGCGTCTCATTGTGTGCCGTTCACTGATCGCTCATCTGAAAAACCGAAAAGAGACCAGATGGCATTCTTTCAACGAAAATCTGGATCATCCGGAAACCGATGAGAAATTTTATAAATATGTAAATTCGAAACTGGAAAACGGCGAGATCAAGATCATTTTCCGTGACATTGTAAAGGAGGACACATATGAGCATACGAATTGATCAGAAAAAATGTGTTGGCTGCAGAAAGTGCAGTGAAGTATGTCCGGGAACCCTGATTGTCATGGAAGACAAAAAAGCCGTGATGAAATATCCGAAAAACTGCTGGGGCTGTGTTTCCTGTGTAAAGGAATGTAAAGCCGGCGCCATTGACTTTTTCCTTGGTGCGGATATCGGTGGTAACGGAAGTATCATGAATGTAAAAAGCGAAGGTGATATCCTTCACTGGATCATTACAAAAACAGACGGTTCCACATCCGTGATTGATGTGGACCGACGAAATTCGAATAAATACTAGAAGACAGGTGCTGCCGGTTCTGGCGGCCAAAACAGGAGGATGAGATCAGATATGAGTGGATTATCACATTTGGATGAGCTGGAAGCAGAGGCAATTTACATCATCCGTGAAGTTGCAGCAGAGTGCGAAAAGCCGGTAATGCTTTATTCTATAGGAAAAGACAGTTCTGTAATGCTTCATCTTGCGATGAAAGCTTTTTACCCGGAGAAACCGCCATTCCCGTTTCTTCATGTAAATACAACCTGGAAATTTAAAGAGATGATCGAGTTCCGTGACAAGACTGCAAAAGATCTCGGGATCGAAATGCTTGAGTACATTAACCAGGACGGTGTGAAACAGGGAATCAATCCTTTTGACAGCGGTTCCGCATATACAGATATCATGAAAACACAGGCCCTGAAACAGGCTCTTAAGAAATATGGTTTCACAGCTGCATTTGGCGGCGGCCGTCGTGATGAGGAGAAAAGCCGTGCAAAAGAGCGTATTTTCTCCTTCCGTAACGCAGAGCAGGCCTGGGATCCGAAGAACCAGCGTCCGGAGATGTGGAAGCTTTACAATACTGAGATCAACAAAGGTGAAAGCATCCGTGTTTTCCCAATCTCCAACTGGACTGAGACTGATATCTGGCAGTACATTAAGAGAGAAAATATCCCGATCGTTCCGCTGTATTTTGCAAAAGAGCGTCCGGTTGTATACAGAGACGGCAACATCATTATGGTGGATGACGACAGAATGCGTCTGAACCCGGGTGAGGAGCCGCAGATGAAAAAGGTCCGTTTCCGTACTCTTGGATGCTATCCTCTGACAGGTGGTATCGAGTCTGACGCGGAGACACTGGACGAGATCATTGACGAGACTTTAAGCTCTGTGGAATCTGAGAGAACTACACGTGTTATCGATTCTGACGGCGGAGCTGCCAGCATGGAAAAAAGAAAGAGAGAGGGGTACTTCTAGGATGAGCGGATTACTGAAATTTATCACTTGCGGAAGTGTGGATGATGGAAAGTCTACACTGATCGGCCATATTCTTTATGATTCCAAGCTTTTATATGCAGACCAGGAAAAAGCCCTTCTTCTGGACAGCAAGGTAGGTTCCAGAGGTGGTGCCATTGATTATTCTCTTCTTCTGGATGGTCTGATGGCTGAGCGTGAGCAGGGTATCACCATTGATGTTGCTTACCGTTATTTTACAACGGATAAGAGAAGTTTTATTGTTGCGGATACTCCTGGTCATGAAGAGTATACAAGAAACATGGCAGTTGGTGCTTCTTTTGCCCAGCTTTCCATTATTCTTGTGGATGCAAAACAGGGTGTTCTGGTGCAGACAAGACGTCATGCGCGTATCTGCGCTCTGATGGGTATCCATCATTTCGTATTTGCTGTTAATAAGATGGATCTTGTTGATTACAGTGAGAGCCGTTTTAACGAGATCGTGAAGGATATTAATGAGCTTTCAAAGACTCTGGGTCTTCAGGATGTTGTGATTATTCCTGTCAGTGCTACAGAGGGTGATAACGTAACCAAGAAGTCTCCGAATATGTCGTGGTATACGGGCAAAGCTCTTCTGGATCATCTTGAGACTGTAGATGTTTCCGAGGCTGAGAATGTCAGCGAGTTTTATCTTCCTGTCCAGCGAGTTTCCCGTCCAAACCATGAATTCCGTGGTTTCCAGGGCCAGATCGAGAGTGGCCGGGTTCATGTAGGCGATACCATCACTACGCTCCCCAGCAACGAGACAGCGGCTGTTAAGACGATCCTGGTGGGCAGTGATAACCGTGAGGAGGCTGTTGCAGGCCAGGCTGTTACCATTCAGCTGGATAAAGAGGTGGATGTCAGCCGTGGCTGTGTTCTTACCAATAATAATGAGATTCCGGTGGCTAAAGGTTTTGAGGCTACGCTTCTCTGGATGGATGATTCCAGGCTTGAAGTGGGCAAGGAGTATCTTGTGAAGGTTGGTACCAAGAAGATTGCAGGTGTGGTTAAGAGTATTGAGTTTAAGACGGATGTAAATACCGGAGAGCATCTGCATGCGGATACAATCGAGAAGAATGAGATCGCTCTTTGTAAAATCGGTCTTTCTGATAAGGTTGTGCTGGATGAGTTTAAGAGGAATAAGACTCTTGGTGAGCTGATCCTGATCGACCGTGTGAGTCATATGACTTCTGCATGTGGTGTTGTGGAATCGGTTGATACTGAGGGGGAGAAGCCTTATTTCCAGAAGGATGATGTGAAGGTTGGCGGTTATGTTTTTGAGGAGTTTTATTTTAACCTTGAGAATGCGCTGCTTTCCAAGGCGGATAAAGAGGTTAAGACTTATCATGTAGGGGATGTGGTGCCTGTTGAGGGTGACAGCTTTGAGTATCCGGGCTATTTTGATATTGTTTCTCTGGAGGATAGCGCGGCTGTTCTGATCCGTGATAAGAGGGTGCAGGATATTATTCCGCTGGAGGAGTATGTGTTTATGGGGCTTCCTGTTGTGGATGAGAGAGGTTTTGCCCTGGAGATCCGCAGTAATGATGATTATCAGATGTTTTTGAGGGAATTTGAGGCTGCTGATAATAAGTCGGAGTTTCATAATAAGTGGTTTAAGTTTGAGACTTACAGGAGGATTGTCTGCACGGATAATTTCTGGATGATCTGATGTTGGGTTACTTATAGTTTCTATAGTTATGTGTGTAAGAGGCTGCATGTGCGGCCTCTTTTCTTTGGGTGTTGCGGGATTTCGTGGTTTGACGGACGCCGAGGAGCTGGCATATGGGCCGGTTGCGGAAAGTGAACAGTTCGAGATAGTATTCAATGATGCATGGCAGTAGAGTGTCATATAGAAATTGTTCAGGAGGAATGTTGTATCTAAGAATCAGCTCGGCACAACGTTCCGGAATAATATCGGCTCAGACAGTAATCAGCTTGGCATAAGATTCCATAATAAAAGTCAGTCGCATTATATATCGAAGATGTAGCGCTTGTTCCGTGCCCAAGAGGGTGGGGGGCAGGGAAGCCCTCGGACTTCGGAACTCTGAGATGGACTTTCCCTGCGCTGTCCACACGGACAGCGTGTCGTGCGTAGCCACCTGTCTAAGGGGATAATATGATTGGTCAATCGCGCTAAGATAAAATTAATGTAAAAAAATAAAAAAAGGTGTTGACAAACAATAGTGTATTCCGCTATAATTAACCATGCGTTTCGGATGAAAACACAGAAGAAATGCACTCCAATTTAATAAGAAATTATAAGTTCGGAGTCTGGAGAAGTACTCAAGAGGCCGAAGAGGTGCCCCTGCTAAGGGTATAGGTCGTTAACGCGGCGCGAGGGTTCAAATCCCTCCTTCTCCGTTATTTTTTTGAAAAAAATAAATTTTTCAAAAAAATGAAAAAACTTGTTGACAAACGCTTGCGGATGTGATAAAGTAAACAAGCTGTCAGCGAGACAGAGATTCATCAAAAAAGAGTTTGAAAAAAAGTTGAAAAAAGTACTTGACAAACGATTTGAGATGAGATAAAATAAACGAGCTGTCTGAGAGACAGACACAACAAACCTTGATAACTAAACAGTGAAACACATACGATTCTCGAAAATTTCTTTACATTTAAAGAACGGTTTAAACAAACCAAAAGCAGTAAAAACGAGAGATAGCCAAACGGTTGTCTTGAGTAAACGAATCAAACACTTCTTAAGCCTTTGGCTTAATCAGTGTGAGTCGCAATTAAGTTGATGCGAGCATCACTGAATTGCTAACACATTTTATCAGAGAGTTTGATCCTGGCTCAGGATGAACGCTGGCGGCGTGCTTAACACATGCAAG
>OGOT01000902.1_pt1 | contig 22739 bp, 31 predicted proteins | sample 1552791 | NCBI WGS metagenome assembly OGOT01 (sample SAMEA2580160, study PRJEB22360) | human gut metagenome | biome: human gut; feature: human-associated habitat; material: faeces | place: Denmark | collected 2008/2010
ACTAGCAAACAGGGCCCCCGGAAACGGGGGCTTTCTCTTACTCAGGCAGTTTCACGCAGTACGCCATCTTGTAGTACGGGGGGAGCGTATTAATCGTGTTTGCTGTTGCTGCGTGGGTATGCGCTGCTCCTGTGAAAGTATGTGCATGTCCAGCATCGTAGATGCCGTGAGTGTGTGGCTGGGTTCCGCCAGTATTTGCCATCATTAAATTGTTCTCTTCTCCTCCGGGCGTGTTATTAAAAAGCGAATACCCATTAGCTGACACTTTCCCGATCAGATAGGAATTGCCAACTGTGTGGTTATGACTCGGAATCTGCTCAATCCCAAGTGTGTGATCTAGTACTCTTATACCCGTTCCAGAGATAGCAATACTCCCGCCCTGCGTGGCGTTTTGCACCGAAACGGTCGGCGTCACCGATGTTGCGCCGCCTGTCTGCCCGGCGTCCCCGGAGTACGAAGAACACATCACGAATCGGTTTCGCAGGTCGGGTACCGATCCACCCCGCCCATCGCTGCCGCCGTCGCAGATGAGCCAGCCCGTATCGGGTTCGGACTGCCCCCAAAATATGGGGTTCCGATTGGCTTCTCCGCCCAGATTTACGTTATAGAACGGCACCACCTCGCCGGGAATCCTCCCACCGCCTGTGGCTGTAGGGACAACATACTTCCAGCTCCCCCATGTCATCTTCCCACCCGACACGGTTCCTTCCCTCAAGCAAAGCTTCCCCTCAGCGCAAACGCATTGCAGGCCATGCGTGCCGTCAGTGGAGAACTCGTTCCAGAACCAGAACGGGGCGTTGATTTTCGTACCATCCACAAGCGTGATGGACACGCTCCCCGTCAGGTACAGGCGCGTAAGGGACGACAGCCCATCAAGGTCCACCGTATCGCTGTCTTCCAAGAAATACCGGCTCGACGACAACGCCGTTGCCAGATTGAATGCCTGCCCTGCCGTGGACTGTGCCGAGTCGGCTGTCGTCTGTGCCGTGGCGGCAGCTTTTTTTGCCGCGTCAGCCGAGGCTTGTGCCGTCGAAGCCGTGCCCAGAGCATCGGAAGCCGTTTCTTGTGCGGACTGGGCCGCAGAAAGCGCGTTCCCCGATGTTTCCTCCGCCCCTGTCGCCTTTTCCAGCGCGTTCTCCGCAGTCGCCTTTGCGGCAGCGGCTTCGGTTGAGGCCTGTTCCGCAGTGGCGTTCGCGGCCTGTGCCGTTTCCTGTGCGGCGTTGGCGGATGCCACGGCTTCGGTGGCTGTGGCCTGAGCCGCATTCGCCGTTGCGACAGCTTCGGTGGCGGTCTGCTGTGCGGATGCAGCGGCTGACGTGGCGGTTTCCGCTTTCTCCAAGGCGTCTTTAGCCGTTTCAAGGGCATCCCCGGAATCCGTCCTGATGTCTTCAATCTCCGTCCCAAGCTCATTGAAAGCCTGTTCCGTCTGATGGATCATGGAAGGTCCCGAAAGCTCGCCAGTCCCGGTTCTGACATAACGAAAATCAACAAGTGCCATCACGCCTCCTAACCAACTTGGATAGCAAAAAACGTCCCATATGCATTGGGGATATATGGAGAAAGATCGATGCTCGATCCTCCGGCAGCATATCCGGCATTGGTCGCTGAGTACGCTGTGGAATACTGCCGCCAAACAAAATAAAACCAGCGCGTCGAGGGGTCCCCGGAAAGCGTGAAGGAGGCCGAATCCGGAGGGATTGAGCCTTGCTGGATCGTGGGAAACGCCGATACCGCGTTTTGCGTGGCGATGACGCAGTTTGCGGAACCGTCGAAGGAACCCGAACCGGTCACGTCCCCGGTCAGCGTGATGGAACGGACGGTCTGGAGCTTGGTTGCCGTTGCGGCATTCCCGGTACAGCTTCCTGAAGATCCGGATACCGACGTCTGTGCCGGGTGCCGGTGATCACCGCGCGCGTAGGCCGTTTCCGCTCCAACGGCGGCCGTCCCCGCGATGAGGGGAAGCGTCTCGGACGGTTTGGGGATGCTGTCCGTCGAATCGATGCTCTGGAGGTAAGACAGGAGGCTGACCCAATATGTTGGGTCCGTCCCCGGCGTGACGACGGCGGAGCTTTTGCCGTTTGCTTTGATGCACGCCCAGTACTCGTTTCCGTACCAGACGATGGCCGGAGGCGCATACTCGAGTCCAGGTTGATAGACCCACATGCCTCCGGACTGCTGCCAGTACGCAAATGCGGAAAGCTGATACAGAATGCCGTTGAAATCCCAACGGTTCGGGGCAATTCCTCCTTGCGGGATAGGCCGCTGCGTCTCGGGAGGAAACCCGGTTGACAGGGACGTACGGCCATTGCCTTCCTCGGCCTGATTCACCGGGGGGATGGTGTAATTGCCATTCTGGGCAAAAGGCATCTCCAAAAAATAAATGGGATACGGCATGGTTTCCTCTTTAGAAAAAACGCGGGGGATTGGCGAAAATGCCTTGGTTGAAGGGCTGCAACGCCGAACCGTCAAAACCGAACGTGGTCGCGGGGTCAATCTGATACCATTCCCATCCTACACCACCGCCGCGCGCCAGCAGGCCATAGTTTTGCAGGATCGCCGTCTGGATGGCATCCGCGTAGAATTCGAACACGACCCGAATGGTCATGTTCTGGTGATCGAGCACGTAGACCGTACCGTCGAAAAGCCTGTCGAGCAGGCTGTTGAGCGTTTCCGCGTCGCTTGCGGAAATGTTTGCCAACGCCTTGTAGAGGATGAGGAAACGGTACGCAGAGTCATCCCATACAATCTGCCCTTCCTCCGTCATCAGACCGCGCGGGATGCCCACAATGCGGCCCCATACGTCGAGCGAGACGCCCGAAGCCGTGGGAAGCCACACGAGATTATCAAAAATCAGATCGAGATCGGCGGAAGCGTCAAGCCTGCGCTGGAATCCGGCGACAAGCCCGGTCAGGTGCGGGCTGGCGGCGTATTGGCTCTGGATGGCGTCGGAAGCGAGCGAGCCCACGTCTGCGAGGCTGAACAGGTCCCCCACCTCGTCCATATCGCGCCATGTCGGTGTGCCCATGCTACGCCTCCAGGATAGTCACATTTTCGGTCGTCATGACCGGTTCCTGATCGGCGTTGATGGTCACCGAATCCCCGAACGCACCGGACCCAAGGGCGATCCGGATGTCATTCAACTGAGTGACACCATCGACGGACATCACCGAGATATAGAACCGGCTGGCGTAGACCGTCGAGGCAAGCCCGACGCGCGCGTTTCCGCCGGCAAGGGACTTGCCGAGGAAATCGGACACCACGGCCTCGGCAATGGCCTTTCCCGTGGCATCGCTCAGGCGCGCGGCGTTGGCGATGGAAATCCGGACGTTGAAGGCCACGGGCTCGGGACGGTACAGCTTGTACTCGTACAGCGCCCCGCCGTATTCTTCGGCCGCGTACGAAATGACGGTATTTCCGCTGGTACCGCACCCGGCATCCTTCTTCCGGTAGATGGCTTCCGCTATGTCGCCATCCTCGCCTCCATAGACGCACACGGCGATGCTGTGCCCGCCCACTTCAACGCCGTAGAGCGTTACGGGATCGGGCCCCGTGTTTTCGAGGACACGGCAGTCGAGCACGCCAGGGATGTTGGCCACAGTCCCGTAGAGCGCCGCCGCACTGCCGTGGGCGTTGTTCGCCACGGACGCGTAGCGGCGGGCCTCGAACTCGGATCGGGTTTCGACATCCCGTCCGGTCGCGCCAGCAGTCTCGTTATTCACCGTGTCCCAGCCTGCAATGACAGTGACAATCTGGGTCACGCTCCCCGCCGCAATTTCAACGGGCCCCGGCTCGGACACGCGAAATGTCGTCTCTGCCGTCCCGTCGTCGCCGATGTCCGCGGATGCGTTGCAGATAAGCGCATAGCCCTCAGTGTTCCGGACGATGGCGCCATAGGGAATCCGTGTTCCCCGCAGCCCCGTAACCCGGCAGGTGACTACCGTGGGTTCCGCGATTTTGCGCGTGAGGAAATAGATGTTGCCGAGCGCGTCCTGCCAGCGGCCTTCCGCCGTTTTCGGGTCGAACATGTTCGCGAGGAACAACAGTTCGGCGTTCTTGGCCTCGATTTCCGCCGTTTCCGCGTCGACAAGCTGGCCCGCCGGGGTGGACGGCTCGACGTTGAGTTCCGCTCCGGACCCCTTGAAGGCGTTTTGCCAGTCGTCCTGTACAGCCCCTCGGATACGGGCCGTTTCGGGTGCCGTGAGCCCGGTTTTCGGATCAAAGGTCAACTGAGACATCGGCCCCTCCTTCCATCGTAAAACGGACATCGCCGGTAAGCACCCATGTTTCCATGTCCACATCCTCGATATTCACGGCGTCGACGGAGGCCACACCTTCCACGTCAGACGCGGCGGAGCGCACCCGGGAAGACGTCACGGAACGGGCAAGCGGCCTGCCGAGCTGCGCGACGAACCACGGGATGCCCTCGTCCTGCGCGAAATAGGCATCGTTGGTAAAAAGCCGACAGGCGTTGGCGACATTCTGGGCGGTTGCGTACTCTCCCGTAACCACAGCAATGTCCCCTGATTCCGTCAGGAAAATATCCCATCGCTCATCGAGCAGCAGCGTGTTGGCTGTGTGCGGCATGATTGCCTCCTGCCGTCAGCATGACACAGGGGAAGCAAGGGAGGTACCGTGAACAAGATTCGGGGGCACGGAGAGACACTTGAGCCGCCGGAGCGCGCACCTTGGCAATCTTTCCAGAATCATATAGGGTTTGCCCAACGGAGGGATTCCCCCATGTTGCTGTTCGATGATGGAAAAAAGCTTGAAAAGGCCGTCGGCGAGGAAGCCGCAAAAGCCATCGTGGAAGTACTGGAACGCTTTGACGAGAGCCAACGCAGTGCCGGAGCCACCAAGGGAGATCTGCGCGAAACGGAACTGCGGTTGCAAAAAGAAATTCGGGAATTGGACCTGAAAGTGCAAGCGGAGAACGAAAAAATTCGTGCTGAAGTGTTGAAGGTCAAGTATGATCTTTTGAAATGGCAAATCGCCATAGGGTTTGCCCTTGTCGCTGTTATGGCCAAGGGCTTCGGCTGGCTCGGATTCTGAACCATGCCGTCACATATGCGAGGCCGGGAACCGCAAGGGACCCGGCCTTGTTTCATCCATGGCTTTACACCGCTATTGTGGCCTGCCCGTGCTGTCGCCGCCGGATTCCACGCCCGTGTGGGTATGAGTTTCGAGGGTGATGCCGTTCGACACGATGCGACCGCCGGTGTTCGTGAAGCCGCCCGTGAACGATGACCCGCCGCCCGAAGCCATTTCGCCGGTCTGCACGATGCGGCCCGTCACCTCCACCAGCGGGGCGTTGAGGGTGATTTTCTCGTCCGCGTTGACGGTGACGGATTTGGGGCCGGTCACGGTGACGGACCGCGCCTCGGGATCAAGATGAACGAACGTCTCCGGCGGCACGCCGAGGAACCCCCCGATGTAGAAGCCGTCGCTCATGTCGAAGGCCCGGAAGCTCCCGGCCTGTACCGGCTCCGTCTCCCCGACCCGCAGCGCCGAGCAGTCCTTCTGCGCGAAGACGGCAAGGCCCACGTCCCCTGGCTGGGGATCAATGACCACCGCCGCTTTACCGCACTGGAGCCGGAAGAACGGCAGTTTCGGGATACTCACGGGTTGAAGGGCGTTCCCGTCCGCCCCGCGCTGGCAGATGAGCGGGGTGGCCGAGACGTAGCCGGCCGCCCCGCCCGCCCCCGGTTTCGTGCAAGAGTCCACGCGCACGGGGAGGGCCGTGTTTATTTGCCGATTGATGATGTTCTCGACCAGAAAAGACAGGATGTTGAACCCCGAAGCCCCTGTGTCAAGCGTCGCGTTACTGTAGACTTCCCGCGAGGAATCTTGAGCCATGCGTCGCCTCTATCGTGGTTTCCCAAGGGCCTCCCTTGGGGTCGTAAGCGGAAATGTCGTGATCGACCTTGGTGATGCGCCATGTGCCGCTGGCCTTGGGCACAATGGTCGTGATCTGCACCTGTCCACCGCGTTGCACGGACGGGTTGAAAAAGCTCTTCACGATGATGCCGTTGTTGGTGAAGGTCGGATAGCCTATCATGCCCGTTTCCGGAGAGAGCAGGACGACGCTGCCGCCACGCAGGGACTCCCCACGAGGCAAGAGCGTCATCTTGTCGTCGTCGATAATGAGATCGGCCCCTACCTGTTTCGCCACAGCCTGCGCCTTTTCGAGCGGCGAACCGGAATAGACGCTGTTGGCAATGGAAGCGTCAATACCTTGATTGACGAAGGAAAACCCGGCTTCCTTGGCGAACTGCCCGCACAGATCGGCAGCCGTCGCCGTGCCGGACGAGGCCACGGGGCTTTGCGCAATCAGCGCGGCATACCCGCCCGTCATGGCCTCGAACTTCATTTCGACGTCCGGCGCACCGTTGAAGTCGGCCCACGCCGACATGATATTGCCGGAGAAGACCCGCGAGAGAGCGCCCCCCTGCTCGCCCGCTTCGATGAGAATGCTGTTCCCCGAAGCGTACCGCAGCACGCCGAAAGAGAGCGTGGTCATGGCCGCCATGTCGTCGAGCGACAGTCCCCAGATAGATACGGACGCCTTGTTCTTGTCGGGGAGTCCCATCTTGGAGACCTTGCACTTGCAGGCCAGCCCTTCGATGCGCCTTTGCATCCCCGAAACAGTGATGGTGACGGCTATGGTCTTTTTCGTGAAGCTCTGCGGCATATCTCCCCCGGCCTATGCCGCCCGGCGAAGGCGGTACTTGCCCAGCATGTTCAGGTCGTTTTTCAGGGCCAGCCGGAAGGCTTCGATCACGTCGACGTGGTACGCCTTCACGCTCCCGAAACGGCTGTCCTCGATTTCCCGGATTTCGTAATCCATACGGCGGGACATATCGGAAAGCTTGCGTCCCGCGACGGAGTACGCGGCTGGCGTATCCTCGAAGATGTCAAGAAACCACGGGATGCCCTTCACGGACTTGTAGTCCCTGCCCCGCCCAAGTTCGTTCTCAAGAGCCGCAGCCTTGCGGACGGCGGCGGAGGCGGTGGCCATTGCGGTGGCCGTCTTCCTGTCGCTGATCCATGCCTTGGTACGGATGGCCTCGTCGCGCTCGGCTTCGATGCGCCTGATGGTGTCCTGCGCGACCAGCACGGCGCGGGCAAGGATGGCTTCGGGGGTATCGTCAGGCTTGGCCATCAGGTAGCCGCCCGTCTTGCGGAGGGAGGGGATGACCTCATGCGTCACCCACCGCTTGAACGCCTTGGCTTCGGGCTTGCGGGAACGCAGGATGAGGGAATACAGGCCCGGTTCGGAAACCGTAACCATCATCTGTTCGCCAGAGGGGGTGTTTACTAGACACTCCCCCTTTTCGTCTTCATCAAGGTAACGGGTAGAATCCTGTTGCCGCCCAAGTTCCAGACAATCGCACACGTCTTTCGCCACGAACCACGGAGTACCCTGATCTCTTCTGACGACGCGAAGGGAACCGAACTTTTCATGCTCGAAAAGAGCCAAGGGGGAACTTTTCATCGCTGCACCTCCATAATGTTTTGGAGATGATGCCGCATGGCGGCGTGGGGGCACACCGTGAACAAGGTTCGGGAAAAGCTCTCTCACCTCTGGCGCTTGACATGGGACATGCGTTATGGCGTCCTACCCGGAAAGCAAGGAGCCGCCATAATGATGGACTTGAAGAGCTTTGTAGAAGAAACGCTGTGCCAGATCGCCGAGGGCATCCACGGCGCGCAGACGCGGTTGCGGGGCTCTGGGGCGCTCATCAATCCGTACTACCATGCTAAAGAAAATGGCCCTGAACGGATCAAGAACCCCGAAGCGTTTCATTCCCAAACCCAATTGCAGACCGTGGCTTTTGATATTGCCATTACGGCCAGCAAGTCTGGCAAGGCTGGAGGCGGTTTTGGCGTGGCCGTGATTGCCGCGAGCCTGAAGGCGGATGGGCACCGGGAAACATCCGATTCTAGCACATCGCGGGTTCGGTTTGAGGTTGTAGTTGATCTTCCTCATCAAAAACCTGAACAGCCGTGAAATCTATCGTGGGTTCCCCCCCCACCATGGAAAAACAAATGTGAAAATGGACAGGCTCGCCCTTGGGGACAAACCCCTTTAACTGCCGCAACACAACCTCAACCCAATAATTGGTATTTTCAACGTACATGCGGACCTTCCTTTTTCAGGATGATGCCCTGAAATCATTCTTGACATCCCCTCCATTGTGTGCCGGTTTTGGGAAAAACAGGGAGGGGAATATGTCCTATCTTGTAGCTTATGAAAAACAGCCCGGCGAAGCCTCCAATGAAAGGGAGGAGCTCAACCGCATGTATGGAGCCGGGTATATTCCGATCCGCCCCGGCTTATTTCTGCTCCTCTCCGGGCCTCATGCACAGCAGATCCAGAGCGACCTCAGCAGGGTTCTCGGAAACCTGTCTTTTCTGTTCGTTGCTCGCGTAACCGACGACTATGCTCTGCAATTTCATCCTGAGAATAGCGATGTGCAAACGCTTCTGGAAAACGTGTTGCCGCGTCGGGGTAACATTGAATGAGGAGTGCCCTCAGCCCCTCCATCTTTTTGCTCAAGAAACCGTCATATTCGATAAACACCCCGTTCCCGGTGGGGATGATGCGGGAATCTTCAACCGCAAGATGAAATCCCCTTTTCAGTTCCATTGCGTTCATGCGCTACCTCCTTACGTGCCAATACAGCACATTGAAAAAGGATAGCCCGCAGGACAACGGGGCAGATACCGTGAACAAGGTTCGTGCAGGCAAAAGAAAAGCCCCCGTTTCCGGGGGCCCTGCTTGCTAGTTCGCTTCTGCGATTGTTCTGTTTGCCGTCTTCACGGCACGAATGGTGGTTCTCATCTTCCCCGTTCACGACAGCTAGAATTTCAGCGCGTCGGGCAGCATCTCATCTGCCGAGACGTACAGCAGTAGGAACCGCGTTCCGAGCCTGTCGTACTGCGGCGGCTCGTCTCCGAGCGTGTCCCAGAAATGGAGCGAACCCGAGAAGCTGAGAGTCGGGAAAGGGACAACGGACGCCCGGTTCTGGCATATCGCCCCCCGGCATACTGTTTCGCTGTCGACTTCGAGATCGAGGTACATGCGCCGCCCGCGCTGATAGAGCGTGATGCGGCATTGCTGGTCGTCAAGCACGACCTGAAAGGTCTGGGCGGGGAGTGCAGAGAGGGTGATATTTTCCATGACCTATTTTGTCGCATCAAAAATTAGAGAGTTGTGCGGCTGCACTTGTCCAGTATCAACTTTCGACGCAGATGTAGCCCGCTTCGGACTTCTGATAGCCGCTTTTGACACCTGAACCTTGACCTGCCGCACTTCAAGCAAGTGCAGCTCCGCAACAAGGAGCGTGGCCCCTTCGGTCGCCGTGCGCTTCACGGAATAGCTTTCGATATTGAGGAAGCGGTATTCCTTGTCGGGCGTGACGAGTGATACAAGTTCAGTTCCGGACGCAAGTTTGTCGAGCGACGCGAGCAGGGCCGCATGGCCGTCTCTCGATGCGCTTGCCGCCACTTCGACGATGATGTCGAGAGGACTCGCTACCTTGTTGTAGGAGGCGAAACCACCCTCCTCCACCGGAGATGTGAGGAGCTTGGACTCGTTTTTCACGTCCAGAGAAAGGAGCGCGTCAAAGAGCACGGCAACGGTGCCCTTATCGTTGATGAGTGCCCACTGAGGGGAGGGATTGGCTGGCGTCATTTTTGGATTGTCCCTGTCTGCGCGGCGAAAATAAAGTCATTCATCCTGTTCCCGAAAACTCCGGCAATATCCTGCGCATCTCCGCCGGGGGCGTTGATGGTAACCGTTCCGACACTGACGTTCGAGTTGATGTCCGTACGGGAATTTGACGTTTCATTCCTGTTCATCGCCTGAGCGACGGCAACCTGCTTCCAGTCGGGGTTGTAGGGCATCGTGGCATGGAGAGCACCCTCCAGCTCCCGCTGCTTTTCCCTGCGCGCGGCATCGGAAACCTCGGTTGGCATCCCCGCTGTGTACAGGTTGGCCTGTGCCAATCCTTCTTCTTGATTTTTCTTTTTAGACTCCTCATCGAGTCCCAAAAATTCGAGAAGCTTTTGACGTCCCTTTTCGAGATAACCAACCATCTTTTCAAGCGGGGCGTTGATATACTTATCGATCCATCCCTGAATGCTTTTTGTGATGTTCTCGGCGGTCAGGCCCCATTCTTCAAATTTCTTCTTGATATCATCCCAGTTGTCATAGATGGCCCATCCGGCGATCAGAAGCAGCTGCAAAAGCCCGAGAAGGATATTGGCTCGGGATGCCTTATTCATCCCCGTTACGGCCCCTGTTATTCCCTTAATCCCGGAAGCGATGCTTTGGGTGATGCCTATAATGGCTTTTGATGCGATGAATCCAGAAACGACGCTCGCAATGCCTTTGCATACTCGCTGGAGTTCGGGTTCGCCTTTGGATCCGAACTTCAAAATGATGTCGAGCAGCGGACGCGCATAGTGGACGGCTGAATCAAGCAACGCAAGAAACCTGCCCGCATGGTCTTTCAGCCCCTCGAAAACGCCTTTTCCTATCGCTTTCAGGTTCGCCAGCGCCTTTGACAACTTCCGCGACAGCTCTTCGGCGGTTCCGAACTGCGCCCAAAAGTCCTTCCAGCGTGAGCCTCCACCGGTTGTGTACGCATAGAGATCGTCTATGACGAGCGCCAAGGAACCGAGCGCTGCAAGTATGGCGAGGATGGCAAGAACGACCGGGTTCGCCGCCCACGCGAGGAGGAACTTCGATGATGCTGCCGTGAGTACGGCGAAAAAGCTTAAAACAAACGGCTCATGCTGGCGCAAAGAGCGGAAGACCTCTTTCGCGCCGTCCGCGAACTTTTTGATATAGGGTATGAGCGCGGTGAAGAGCATGTTGGCGACGCTCTGCCCAGCCTTTTTGAGCCCATCCATAGCTCCGCTGAAATCCCGGGCGGCGTCCACCTCCCGCTTCGTGTAGGCGAAGTCGCGCATGTCGCGCATCAGCTCGTCAACGGCCTTGCCGCCCTTCTGAATCAGGGCAATCGTGCCGTCGTCGATGCCCATCTTCTCAAGGATGGTACGGCTGCGGGCCGGGCTCATGCCCTCAAGCCGCTTGGCGAGATCGGGCAGAATATCAGTGAGGCTGCGGATTTTTCCCCGTGCGTCGGTTGCCCGGATGCCGAGCAGGTAGAGCATTTCGAGGTTTCCGCCCCCTCCGGATACGGCGGCCTGACGCATCCCCTTGTCGAACGACGCCAGCGTGGACTGGAACGCGGAGGCCGAGCCCCCCGCCTGCTCCACCGCCGCGCTCCATGCGTCGATCTCTTTAACGTCGCGGCCCAGCTTGTCGCCTAGTGCGCCGAGCTGCGTTCCTTGAGCGATGAAGTTGTTGAACATCCCGGCAAAGGCGAAGGCACCGGCGAGGGGGGCGGCTATGTTCTGGATGATGCTCTTGACGCCGGAATCGATGCTCTGGCTTGCCTGTGACATGCCCTTTTTCACGCCGGAAGGGTCGACGCCGAGCGTGATGAGCAGGGAATCAATGACCGTCGCCATGTCGCTTCTCCGCCTGTTTATGGATGATCCATTCGTTGTAGTCCGTCACCAGCAGCACCTCGGCCATGTCGAGCGCGTCCTCGTAGCCGTAGACCGTATCCAGTTCGTGCAGGGTGGCGGCCTTCCGGGCTATGAGGCTTCCCGTCAGGCCGCCCACGTTGGCGAAGTCCGCTAGGCCCTTGGCTTGCGCGGCTTGCCGATATGCAGATCGGCGGGGGAGGCGGACGGGCTTTCGCCGAAAAAACCGAAGTTCAGTTTCGCGGCCTCCACGCGGAGCTTGAACAGCGTGCGCACGTCCTCGATGTAGCCGTCCACGGTGTCCGGGGTACAGCGCTGCTCCACGCCCGCGTCGGTGCGCGCGCAGCAGGCCAGCAGCTCGTCAAGGAGCGGCTCGGCCTTGTCGTAGTCCACGTTGGCGAGCGCCTTGATCCCGTGCTCGGACAAGAATTTCCCGGCGCCCTCGACGCTGCCGCCAAGCCCTTCCAGCCCTTCGGAGCCGGACAGCAGGAGCATGGCACGGATGATCCACCGCTCAAGGCGGGTGGCGGGCATCTCCCGGATGACGAACGTGAGCGGCCTGCCCCGGTCTTCGATGGTGACGGTCGTTTCCTTGCGCATAGCTAGACCTCCGCCGTGTCCATGTTTTCAAAGTGGAAAACCCACGTAGTGGGGTCGAGCACCTTCTTCATCGACGGGAACGGCACGCCGCTTTTCATGACCCCCCGCGACCATGTGTAGACCTTTCCGATGCTCGGCACGGTGACCACGAGCGTGCACTCGTAGATGCCCCGGACCGTCTTCATGGCCCGCCAGACCGTGCCGAGGCTCTTGGCGGACGGGGACGCCGCCTCAAGGGTAACGGTCACGGGGTAGATGACGGGTGTGAAGCCCGCCACCATGCGCCCGTCCACGCCCATGCGGGTCTCGGTGATGTCCACGGAATCCTGTCCCACGGACTGATCCGTGGCGAACATCTGGAGTTCGATCCCCGAGGGGAAAAGCTGGTCCACCGTGAGCACGGCGACGGCGTTTGCCGATGTGATGTCAAATCCTTCAAGACTCATGGGAACTCCTTACAGAACCGCCGTACTGGCGACTTCGATTTTCTGGACGGCCCCACCGTAGGTGTACCAGAGGGAAATGATCGGGCTCTCGCGGCGCGCCCGGACGCTCGCGCCGGGATCGAGGATCTGGATGTAGTAGCCTTGGGTGAACAGCTCTTCGGAAATGTCGAGGCCGGCCTCTTTCGCCACTTCGGATTTCTGCGCTTCGGAGAGCGTCACGCCGGGTTCCATCACGCCGTTGGACAGGGCCTCGTTCACGGGGTCCATCATCCACGAGCGCAGACGCGTATAGCCCGCGTCGGTATACGGGAGGCGCCCTGTGGAGGTGAGCCCGTCCATAAGCGCCACCTGAAGCCGGTTGTTGAACCAGATGGAGTTGATGAGCGGGTCGAGGTAGCCGTAGTCGGAAGAGGACAGCACACCGGGATAAAAGACGTTGAACTCGGCGTTGCGCGTGGCGAACTGGCCATAGTAGTTGCAGTTCTTGGCGTCGAGCGCGGCGGCCTGCGCCTCGTGCATGACCGTGGCGGCAAGCCCGGACTGCGACTTGAAGGCGAAGGTGATGGTGCCGACAGGCCGCGTCCATGCGATGGAGGCCGCCGTACCCATGACGAAGGCGGCAAGGTACACGTCGCCGTAGATCATGGCGGTATTGTCGTACTCCCCGGCCTTGACGACGCTTGCCGGGTCGTTCGAGACGGAGGGCTCAAGGGCAACGGGAACGGTCGTGTAGCCGACATAGACATAGCCGTAGTTCGCGGAGGCCCAAGCCGCATAGTCTTCGTAGTCTTCGGCCTCCCACAGCGTGGAGAAGGTGACGAAGTTCTGGGTGACGGCGAGGACGGCGGCCATGTTTTCAGCGACGGTCATGGCGTCCGCACCGACGGAAACCACGGCCCCTGAGGACTCGGTGAGGCACAAAAGCGCGGAAAGGTCGGTGCCTTCGGAGGCCGGAGAAGCGAAACCGAGGGAAGCGGAAGCCCCGCTATCCGTCGTCGTGACGGTAAAACCGCCGGACAGACTGCCGTAGCTCACGGTAATGCCTAAGATTTTGGACTGAATGGCGGCCGCGACATCGGAAAAGGCGGTGATGCCCGACAGGTCGATGCCCGTGGCCGTGGTTTCCGAACCGTTGACGGTCAGAACGAGAGCTCCGTCGGTGATCTTTTTGAGGTCGGCGATGGACGCCGTAACCCTTGCGCCGCGCAGGGTAGCGGAGATGGCGGCGTCGACGCGCCGGGCGAAGAACAAGGCACTCGGGGAGACGAACTTGTTCTTGTAGCCGTTGAAGTAATGCGTGGCGGCCACGTATTCCGCAGACTGGAGCCCGAAGAAGGCTCCCACAGAAGCGGCGCTCGGGAAAGACCGGACGATGGAGCCGGACGGCAGAAGCGGGTTCTTGGTGAAGAACAGGCCGTTGGTTTCGAGCGTGTCGCTGCCCCCGGCGATGACGCGGGGATTGACGGCGACGATGTATGATGCGGGGATCGGCATGGATCAGGACTCCTATGACGGTTTATGGTGGACATCCACGTTTTCGAGACGGGAAACGCGGGCCTTGTCGAAATGGGGGACCGGGACGGACACGCCGGACCACGCGGCGAGGTGCAAGGTGATGATGCAGCGCTTCACGAACTGGTCCGAGCCGTCCACATACTCAACGGCGCGCACATCGTCTGCGTACAGGCACGACAGGCCGTACGTCCTGAAGAAGGCCACGCCCACGGGATCGCGGGTTACGGTTTCGATACAGGCGGCGCGCTGCATGGCCTTGTCGTCGTCCGAACAGAAGTCGATCTGCACGTCGATGCGGCGCAGCGTCCTTACCTCCTGCGCTTCCGCGTCCCCGCCCGCGTCCGTGGTGACGTTCGTGCCCACGCGGGTCTTGTTCATGACGGTCATAATGGCGTAGTCGTTGGTATCCGGGGGCAGATGCTCCCGGTTTTCCCATCCGCGTATGATGTTGTCTGGAGACATCGCCGGAAGCGCGTAGGCAAGGATGAAATCGTACACCGCTGCATGGACGTCCGGCTCGGCAATGAGGCCGGGGGCTTCGGGAAGGCCGCTCATGCGCCCTCCCCTTCCCCGGAGGCGGACAAATCCGGGCCGTTAACCTGAAGGGTCACGCGCACCTTGCACCAGCCCGCGCCGGAGAAGTCCTCAGGCACGCCGGTGACAAGCCACCATGTGCCGTCGCGTTCCCGCCGGAACATGTCGCCGCTGCGGGCCAGCGGGCGGACAATCCCGGCGGGCCGGGCTTCAGGAGTTCCGCGCAGGTAGAACACGCGGGTGACGTCGTTCTCTCCGGCCTTCTGGGCATGGTACAGCTTCTCGTCGGATTCGCTCTGCACCTGCGCCATGATGGATATGGGCGGCGCGTAGACCGGAACGATCTTGCCCTTGACGTTTTTCTGCCCGGAGGAACGGTACCAAAGCATCGCCTCGTCAGGATGGACGGCGGTGACGGCTCCGCGCACGACGGCATGGAGATCAAGGCCGAACATCACGACTCCACCTCGTAGCTGATGGATTTGAGAAGGTGCCCCTTATCGATGAGCGTTCCCTTGCCCGCGCCTTTGGCGTTCTTGCGGCGTTTGGTCGATTCGGCGTTGTCCGGGGCCAAGTTCGACTTGATGGTCGCGACGATGTCGTCCTGTATCTTCCTGCCAAGCAGGTTGAGCCCGCGCACGACGGCATCCCGCTCGTGGGCTTTCGTGAAAACCGCATCGGCGAAGGCTTTCGCCCATGCGTCTTCCTGCGCCTGCACCGTGGAACGCATGAAGGGACGGGCGGGAATGGTGATCGTATGCCCGCCCACGGCCACGTCCTGCGCGAAGTCGCTTTTGTCTTTCCTGACGAAACGGTTCCCGACGGTTCCGTCCCGGTTCCGCTTGAAGTACAGCGTCTGCGTCCGCTCCGGAACTTCCACGGTCGCCCCGAACTCATTGTAAAAGGCGTAGGTGGCCACGGACTCGCCGTCTTCGCTCGTCGCCCCTTCGAGCACACCGACCTTGAGGCTCGCCGCCTGTTTCGAGACGGCTTCAAGCGCCTTCTTCCACTTCCCGCCGCCAAGGACATGCGCGTTCGCCATACCTACCCCCACGGATGATAGCGCCTGACCGCGTAGTAGCGTCCGCCCGCAACGTAGGGCTGGACGGCCTGCCAGAAGGCCTGTCCGCACGGCGTCTGGTTGTAGAACGCCTTCCCCGTCGCCGTGGGCACGGAGAAGCTCGCGGACACCGAACCCTCCGTGGCGGAGGACACGGGCCCGGACTGGCCCACTGGCCACAAGGCCAGCGTCGCCAAGTGGCAGACGAGGAGGTACAGGAGCGTCTTGCGGATCATGACGCCGTGGACCGGGTCATAGGGAACCGGGGAAGAGTCCGTGTTGTCCAAGAGCAGACAGGCGACGTCGAACGCCTGCCGAAGCTGTGCATCGGTCAGGAGGGGCTGCCCGGTCTTCGGATCGACGAAGCGCGGATAGGCCTCCCGGAACTCCTGCGGGTCAAAGACGACCACGGACACAGGCTAGAACCCCGCCTTGCTCTGGAGCGGTTCGGTCTGCGCCTTGGGGTCGTTCTCCACGTCCACGGGCTCCAGCCCGTTGCGCAGTTCCGCCCTTTCGTCAGCCTCGTCCACGGCGTCGGCCTTGCGCGCCTGCGCGAAGATGAGCCCGGACTTGAAGATTTCCATGTGCGGGCCATAGGTCTTTTCAATGTACGCCCAATCGTCGGCGTTCACCCGCGTCAGCCCGAACGCGCCCACGGGCAGCACGCCTTTTTCCTTTCCGCGCAGGCTGGCGGCGTTGCCTTCGATGAGCACCTTGCGGCCATCGGGCATGGGGAACGTGATCCCGGTCGTCCGGTTCAGAGCGACCATCACGGTATCCGTCTTCGTCGCCTGCGTTGTTTCCGGGGCGGTATTCTTTTTGGGTCTGGCCATATCTCTGTATCCCTCCGTTGTTTTGATCATCATGGCAAAAGAGCCGAGACGAAATCACCGTGAACAAAGTTCATACTTTTCATCCACAAAAGCCCAGTCGTGAGGTGAACGGCTGGGCTTTCGTGGATGGGGCGGTCTTGCTGCTAAGCTCCAGTCATTTGGGCAAAGGCAAAGGGCATGAGCACGATGCCGCCGTAGGTGGTGCCGACGAACTTCTGGCGGAAGCTGGAGAGGTCGGGCACGACACGGCCGGCACGCATCTTTTCGCCGAAGGCCAGCGTTCCGGAGCGCTGCCCGTTCACTTCGGGGGCGATGAGGAACATGGTTTCCCCGGCGGTCATGCTGTGCAGTTCGGGGACGGTCACGATGTCGATGCGGGTGAAGTACCGCTTCAACATATCCAGCACGGACACGTTGAAATCGGTAGCCGCGCCGAGGCGAACTGCCAGTTCTGGGGAGAGGCAGAGTTTCAGCGGAGTATCTTTGTCGATAAGGCCGCTGGACTGCTCGGAGAGCTGCGCGAACAGGGCGAGGACGTCATTATAGATCTGCACCGTGGTCTTGTCGGCCCATTTCGTGGAGCCGCCCGTGCCCGTGGCCCCTGCGGTGATCGCCGCAGGGAGGTTCGGGTCGTTCAGGATGCCGTAAATTTCCTTCCCGGCGACACCGAGCAGATAGAAGCGGTTCTGGTCGATGTCGATGACGTTGGCCGCCGCGCGCTGCTTGGAGGCCGCGAGGTTGACTTTCGCCGTGCTCGACATGTCCACTTCAAAGTCGCCGTAGGTGATGGACGTCTGGAAGACGTACTGCACGCGGGTCTGCCATTCGGAGTTCACGCCCGAAGTCGTGCCGTTGGCATAGTCGGAATACGGCTCGGTCTTCCCGGTCATTTCGTCGACGCGCCACTTCATGTACGGGGTCGTCCAGTCGCCCTTCTTCTCTTCACCGAAGATTTCACGGGCGCGCCGGGGCGCGGTCAGGATTTCGATGACCATCGGGTCGATATACGCCAGAAGCTCGGCGGGGACGGTCGTGTTCGGCGTAGTGATGAGCGCGGCGTCCTGCGCGATGCGTGCGCGGTTCTCCGGGGTTGCCCACATGCGGGCGCCCGGGAAGATGAAGCCGTAGCGCTTGGCCTGTTCAAAAGTCGGATTCATGTAGTACCTCCTACGCTCCGGCGGCGGCTGCGCCGAGGTTGGTGCGGGCCTGTTCCGCAGTGGTTGCGCCAGTTCCGCCGTTGGCCACGCCGAGCGCTCCGGTGGCGTTGCTGAAATCTTTCTGCATCAGGTTCGAGGTGTCGCCGCCGGATCCCGACGCTGCGGCCTGCCCCCAATTGCTGATGATGATCGGTTCTCCGATTTCGCCGGGAGTCTTGACGACCCACCCCGTATCGAGGTGCGTCCCGTCGGGGGTCCCGGTGCTGATGGAACCGTCGGCGGTGGAGGCAAGGACGGCCTGCCCCACCGTGGCCTTGGTCGTGGAAACGGCCCAATAGTCGCCCTTCACGGCGACGGTGAGGTTCGAGCCTTCCGGGACGGTCAGGGTGCCGTCAGAGAAAATTTCATAGTTCACGTAGTTGATGACGCGCTCAACGAAGCCGAGCACGGCTGTGGCAGTGCCCGCGACGTTGGTGGCCCGCGTATTGTCGATCACGCCGGAATCCACAACCGGGAAGACGAAGCGCCCAACAGGGAGGGCCACCGCCGCCAGAGGGTTGAGCGGGGTGTAGATGCTCTGGTCGGGCGTCGCTTTATCGCCCGCAACGCCGGGAGCGACGGAGAGATTGACTTGGGACTGCAAAGGCATGGGGTGCCTCCTATTCGGCAATGGTGATGTTGGAAAGCCCGGCGAAGCTGCCGGACATGCGCCCGACGGGGGCCGCGTCACGGGCAACGGAAGGAGCCGCCTTCTGTTTGCGGAGGATATCGATCATACCGGGCCATGCCTGCCGGGGATACTTGCGGGGATTCTCCCCAAGCTGCTCCAGCGCGTAGCCGTAGACGTCGGACGCGGAGTCGAAGGACAGCGGGTCAAGTTCGCCCACCAGCCCGCGTACGTCGCGCACGGCACGGGTGAGGTTCCGCATATGCTCCTGCGTTTCGGCGACTGCGGATGCCTTGATGCGTGCGGCGTCCATCGCGGTGAGAGGACGCGGACCACGGCGGCGGAATGCCCTGTCCTGAGCGGTTCCCTTGTCGTCCGGGTCTTCATCTCCGGTAGCCGGGGAATAAGCGAGATCGGCGAGGGAGTCGGTCAGCTTCTTTTTCTGCTCCGGTGTGAGGTCGGGGACGGAAGCGAGGATGCGCTTAATGGCCGCGTCCTTGTCCTCGTCCTTGCCAAGTTCACGGCGTTCGCCCTCGGATTCGTGTTCCCGGTCAAGCTTGCGCCGTTCCTCGGGGTTCCGGATCCGCTCCTCACCGTACTTGACGCCCTCGGCAAAGGCTTTGCTCTCCTGCGGGTTCTCGGCGTCGAGGCCGCAGGCATCCATAGCCTTTTTCATACCCTCGGACTCATGCTCACGGTCGAGCTTCCTGCGTTCGTCCGGATTGCGCTCCAGTTCCTCGCCATACTTCACGCCTTCGGCAAAGGCGCGGGACTCGGCGGGGTCTTCCGCATCAAGCCCGCAGGCGTCCATAGCTTTCTTGATTTCTTCGTCCATCGCTTCCTTTTTCTCCGGCTTCTCGTCGCCTGTTGCAGGGGAATAGGCCAGATCGGAGAGAGTATCTTCGAGCTTTTTGGCCTCTTCGGGCTCCATGCCTTCGGACAGTTCGGCGACGAGCTTGCGGATGGCTTCCGCCTTATCCTCGTCTTCCGTGATGTCCTCGATCTCCCCGGTGACGGGGTTTTTCTTGTGGAGGCTCAAAAGGATATCCGCAAAGTCCTTGATGCCCTGTGCGGATTCGACTTCCTGCTGTTCCACCGCAGGGTCGCCATCCTGAGCTCCCCACCATTTCCTGAACTTGCCCATAAGCGTTCCTTTTTTCGTTGAAGTTGGATGAGAATCCGCCACCACCACGTCCGGCCCGGCCCGCCCTTCTTCGACCAGCGCGACGTGGTTGCCTCGGATGTTCCGCATGATGAAATCGTAGGGGGTGCCCTCGTAGCTGCCCGGCGTGAAATCCGGGTCGTAGCGGTAGGCGCAGGAGAGTTCCCGGAAGGAACCGTCTTCGATGGCGTCGATGGCGGCCCGATCCCACACGGTCAGCGGCGCATCCACATACGGCGGGTTCCAGACCGCGCCCGTGCCCACCGCGCCCACGCGGGTGAGCTTCTGCGGCTCTTCCGCGCTGTCGATGTGGTGCTCAATGTGCAGCGGCAGCCCGGCCCATGTCTCAAGCGATGCTTGAAGTTCTTCCGGGTCACGAAGCCCGTAATAGACAGCCTCGGGGTCAAGCCCGGCTTCCTGCCAGCCCGGAATCTCCCGCCCGTAATAGGGGTTCACCGTCGCTTTCGTGATGTGCGACGCCCCGACGTGCAGGAACCCGTTCTCGTCGGTTTCCCGCTGTGAGGGGTACGCGTCGAAGATGAGAGTGGTATTCATCGCTTCGTCCTAAAGTTTTTGCCCAGCATCCGGCAGGCCTCAACGCTATGTCTGCGCTCGTAATCCATGATGGGATAACTGATATGAGGCGGGAGAGGGGCATTCCGAAATTGGGGGTTGCTTCGGAATTCCCGCTCCTCGAAGAGAGCCAACCTGTACTCTAGGGCCTCAATACGTTCTCTCAGTGCTGCTACATCGCCTTTACTGCTTTCCCAGAACATTACTTCTCCTAGTCCCCGAACTCAGGGATTACCGCTCTGTACGTACATTGGCACCCCGGAAGCTCGCCGCAAAGCACCTTGCGCTTCACGTCAGAGTCGTAGAGTCCTTCCGTGATGACGAACTTTTTCCCATTCATGAGCTGGTGGGTATGGCGGCTCGTTTTCTTTCCCGGCACATGCACCCAGATGCCTTCGGTGATGCCGAGCTCTTTGTCCTGCACCCGCTTGATGGCCTCGGTCGCCTTGTTGGACTGGTCACGGGCGATGAATTCGGCCCGGCGCCGGGTAATCTCGTACCGCTTGTGCAGTTCGTCGGTAAGAAAGGCCACGTCCCGGCCCATGCTGGCGGATCGCTGTACAAGCCCCGTCACTTCCGTGAAATAGTGCTGCGGGATGGACTTGATGAGGTTGACGTTTTCCTCGAAAAGAGCCCGCGCCACGTCGCTCATGGCCCTGCTTCTATCCATCCTCACCGTAAAGCCCGCATCCTTGAGGGCCTGCCTCATGCTGGCTTCCGTGCGCCGCCTCGTACTGCCCACGAACTCCCGCGCGAAACTCTCCGCGCTTTCCCTCCACCGCTTCGTCCAGTACCGGAACAGGCGCTTGAGGCGGTCTTGCAGGTCACTCGCCGGGGATGCATCTTGTGCTATCCGAGTTTCCTGCTGCCGATACTCAGCGCGCAGCCACCAGATGACGGAACGCTGCATCTCGTCGAGGAGAGATATCAGCCGCTTCCGGTATTTCGCCCGGATGCCCGCGTTGGGCTTGATGGCGCGAATGACCTTAGCCATAGACGGCCCCGGCCTTATCCACATCGTCGATGTCAGGCATCAATCCCTCTTCCCCGGCTTCCGGCAGTGCGTCAGGCATTCCGTTGCCCTGCGGCACTTCCGCTGGGTCTATGTCGGAGAAACCGCTGTCCGGGTCACTGGCAAGGGACTGTCGGGCCTCTTCCTGAGAGATGACATCCCGATCCATGTAGACGGCGATGGTATCGGCCTTAGTCTTCTGGAGCGTCGCAAGGGCCGCCCTGTCCTCTCCTCCGAGGGGCGCGAAGTCGAACGTCACGGACGGATCGATGGTTCCGCGCAGGTGAAGCTGGATACAGTCGAGCGCCTTCTTGATGCCGTCGCGCAGGACTTTCTCCTGCTGGCTCGTGATATGGTCGTAATAGTTGCGGATGTCCGATTCGCCCGTGGCATTGAACCCGGACGGGCTGATGCCGAGCAGCTTGACCGCAGGGGTGCGGTTCAGGGCGGCGAGGATTTCAAGGGACTGGCGCACAATGTCGGTTACGCCGGAAAGCGGCGTTTCCAGCTTGACCACGTCTTCCGATTCTTTGTCGACGGCAAGCACGCCGTCATTGGTCATGGTCTGGATCATGTACCGGATGCGGGTATCGATCTGAGCGGTTCCCCCGGCTGAGTACAGGATGTCTTCCATCTTCGTCTTGAAGACGGTCAGCGAGAACTTGGTCAGGAGCCGGGATTCGGCTGCGCGGCACTCTTGAAAGTGCAGGACATAGTCCCAAAGGATTTGCGCCTGCGGGATGCCCAAAAAATTGTAGGCGGGCCGGAGCAGCACCGGGCATTCGTTCGCCACCAATCGTATGAGGCGCGAGGCGTGTACCCGCTGCCCGAGCACCCACCACCAGCGCGGGCGGAAGTAGTCGGGTTCGAGCGGCGAAAGGCTGTTGTAGTCGCCGGGGAAAACGTTCACGGGGTCGATGACGACGAAGCGCAGGAGCCCGCCGGGTTTCAGTTCCGCCGAGTACGGGCTGATGTTCAGCGGGCGCTCCAGCTCTTGCCCGATGGCCCCGGTGTCGATGAAAAGGAAGGCCCCGCCCTCGTACCCCACAAGCTCCGTCGCTTCGTGGAAAAGACGCTGGACCCCCAATCTCTTGCAAGCCTGTGCGAGGTCGGTAAGCAAAGCGTCATCACCGCCCTCCCCTTCGCGCTTGAACTCAATCCACTCGCGGGTCATGTCGTCGGACACCGTCTCGACACAGGCACGGATCAAACCGTTCTGGGCAAGGTTCTGGAGGACGCCGTAGCCCATGAATTGGGGCGCAATCCCGACTCCGAGCTCAAGGGAATGCTGGAGCAGGGAATAGACGCCGGAGTCCGCAAGCCGTGCGTCCATCGCAAGCTGCACCTCTTCGGGCGCGCCGAGCGTCTTCGCCGGACCGTACAGCCTGCTGATGTCGTCGGGCGTAGGCGGCAAAGGTTGAGCAAGGCCGCCGCGCACGTCCGGGGAGAGATTCAGACGGCGCGACGGCTGCACTTGCGGAGGTATGGAGGTGGCATGTCGATAAGTGCGCTTCTTGCTCATGGGAGCATCATGCTACGAGCGAAGAAGGGAAAACACCGTGAACAAGGTTCGCATAGGACAAAAGAAAAGCCCCCGTTTCCGGGGGCCCTGTTTGCTAGA
>OGOT01000911.1_pt1 | contig 22663 bp, 31 predicted proteins | sample 1552791 | NCBI WGS metagenome assembly OGOT01 (sample SAMEA2580160, study PRJEB22360) | human gut metagenome | biome: human gut; feature: human-associated habitat; material: faeces | place: Denmark | collected 2008/2010
GTCCAAGGTATATTTACGGATGGTTGACATGATGGTAGGCTCCAACTTTGCAAGGGTGATTTTCCCGTCAGGTATGTCTGCTGTAATGTTCTTGCCGTTTACAGAGAACCGAATTGTATCAGAACTTGTAAACGTATATGTATCAATAAATTTTGCTAGGGATACTTTCTGCTTAGTCCCATCTGCAAGAACCAAGACAAAGTTATCATCTTCAAGGTAACAGTTAAGTATGATTTTTTCCATGGGAGTATCACGGGACTTTGTGGTTCCATCAAAACGCGTAAAGGTCATAATTCCAGTGGTGTCATCTATATCAAAATCTATAAAAACATTTGTCAAATCAGCAGCATCTGCCTTATCCGTTGCCAAGATAAGGATGCGGTTGTCCATCTCATTGATTCCATCTTCTATGTGGTTAAGATGGACCTCATTTATGGGGGATTCAATACTTGGCTTATTCCTCCATGTAAACGGATAATAATACTTAGACAGTGCCGTTGCCGCCCTGCCCATCCTGCTCAGTAGTCCCATCCTTATCACTCCTTTCTTTAAGGTAATCCCCCAGCGGCTGCCCTGCCTCCAGCAATGTCCCTATTGTTGCTATCTTCCGCGCCGCCTCCACCCCTTTAAATTCCAGGGAATTTATCAGATTCCCAATCACCAGCATATCTTTCTGGCTGTATACTACCAAATCCTTATTAGTTGGCATATATCACATCCTCCAATCTTATAATCCTGTTATACAGGGCTTGCACTGCGCCTGCCAAGGGTGACGTATAGCTTGGATACGGGAGGCTGTAGAATCCATCCTTCTCGCCATACAAAGGTAATGTTGATTCCAAATCTATGACTTCCTGCGCAACGAAGCCCATATTCACCTTATCAGTCCCATTGATGCAAAAGGTTACTGGACGTAGCCCCAGTACCACCCTCAGGGCCTCTTCTGTATCTATAGGTTCTATATTGTGTTTCAATCTCTTATCGCTCCACCACTGGCCTGCCATGCTGCTGTATATCTGTGTGCACTCAATGTCATCACCATATACGTCTCTACACACGACATCGCCCATCTCTGATGTCCCGTTGACTGTCATGCGGTCGATATTGGCATTCTGGGCGCTTAGTGTGCTACAACCGATTGTACTTGTGTTTGTGGTACCGGATATCTCAGCCATGATTAATTTAATATTCTTTGCAACCACTCCTCCAGACTTATCCCAGGTAAGATTCCCGTTGGCCGCGCCGCCAGAACCATCTGCATTTACATAAAAATTGTCCCCCTCAAAAATAAAATGACCAGTTTTCATGGTAATACATGACCCGGACTTATTGACTTCCAGGTTAATGGATGCTATCAAATCCCCACGGCTTACCTTTGCTTCTATCTGCCCTGCCAGGACACTTATGCTCCCGGCCAACTCTACTTCCTGGTCTATGGCCCGCTTCACCTCGGCGGATATCTGGTCTGATACCACCTTAAGTTGGGCTGTAGTCTGCTTCTCCAGGTCCGTCACCGTAGCAGATACCTCGTCCACACTCCGTACTATGACGGCTGTCTTACCCTTAAGCTGGATAATCTCATTCCAGACTCCAAATTCCTGCCCTTGCGTCTTGGTACCCTTGGCCTCAACGGTATCCATCATACCCTGGATGCCGCTCATGGTCCTGGTAAGCACAAATGTGGCTATCTCCGTGTCCGTGGTGATTGCACGCAGGCCATCCCCAACCTCTATCCAGGGCATGGCATAGGTGGCTATCTTAGCCGGACGGTATGTCTTTCCGGCAATGGTGTCATAGATGGACCATGCCAGTTTGGTAAGGTCGGCGCTCCCAAGGCCATAGGCCAGGAAGTTTCCTTCCACCACATATGCATTTCTACCTGAACCGACCACGGCACCTATGTCTCCCTCTTCCTGGCGTATCTGCACCCGGTCAATGCCATCTATCAGGTAATCCTCATATGTGATGGATTTGTAATACTCCAGCTCCTCAGCCGCTGCCCATCCAGACTGCGGATATAGGTCATCACCAGGGTACAGGGTATCAGATGGATATAGGCCTGTATCCTGCAAGCTTACATATACCAACGTCCCCGTGCGGTCAAAATGCCCAAACACGCCGTTAATCTCACAGATTGCTCTGAGTACATCCCTGCCACACAATGATTCTGGGCTGATGGTCTTACCAACAACCAACCCGTCATTGATAAGCTCTGTCTGTTGTTGTGGTACCCCTATCTCATCACACAGGCTGTCCCGTAACTCCTTGATAGTGTGGGTGATGTTATCGGTTGGATACATGGCATGGTACCAGTCTGACACATCTGCGTCAAACTTGACCATCCTGTCATAGGCTGTGATTTTCCTTTTCCTGCGGTCTGCCTGCCGGACCACACTGTCCACAGTATAGATACCATAGGCCATCTTATAATCACCTATGCTCAGTGTGGCCGTAAATTCCCGCCCCTTAATCTCGTCATCAACATCGGCAACAGTAACCACAAACTTAGCCGCCTCACAACTACCCCAGATGATGTTATTCCCAGATGACAAGCTTTCGGTAAGATTTAAAGTTTCCGCGCATATCCTATCCATATTAATTGTCAGCCATGCCGCTCCAGCATCAGCAGGATACAGGTCGTACGCAGGGTACAGGTCATTTGATGGGTACAGGGAATCTATTCCTGCATCAAAAAAAGACAGTTCAAGATGTCTCACTGTCTCTGTCCTGTTATTGTCCGACCGGCACCGCGTCTTTATAATCTCTGGTACATCCAGCACCTTACCACCTCCTTAATACTCAATCAGTGCTATGCGGATGGGATTGTATCGTATATCGTTTTCGCTGGCATCATAATATGGGAACTGGATATCAGGCACGTAAAATGTACCTGTGACATACTCATTCCGCTCATCGTTCCAATATTCCACATCCATGGTCACACGGTCAGGAAAATACGACTGCATCCTGATTTTGTCAGCCAGATGCATAAAAGGCGTTGTCCACTCAATCTTGGTCCTGGTATGCGGCAATACATTCCTATGCAACACACCGTACCCATCCTGATAGGAATCCTCATCCTGTTTCTGGTCCGGGGTTGCATTGTATGACGCATGGGCTATGAAGTCCATTGGAAACTCCCGTCCATCAAATTTTAATAGCCAGCCTTTGTATGCAGACATACGCACCACCTCCTTCTAGGCATAACAAAAGCACCCAAATAATTGGGTGCCAATTAGTTACTGAACAGTATTTTCTTTTTCTTCAATAAGCTTAAGAATTCCATCTGGCAATTGCGATAATTCCTCTTGCACTGGAAATAATACCTTTACTTCCTTTGGGGTTTCTATGGAAGAGTAAATTTCCACTCCACTCACAAGCATTCCCGATAATTTTTCCAAACTTTTTGTAACTTTCCCTCGGTCTTCACCGTTCTCCAACTTGATTCCTGTTTCCTCTTCAAGCTCAGTTACCGCTTTTTCATAAGGACTTCTTTTCATTTGCTCAAAAATTTCAATCATTTCCTGGCCTATTTTATTCTTTTGCCTCATGGCTTCCAATTCTTCTTCCTGCTGTTTTAAAACAACATAATTTGATTTTAAAGCAATCGCCTTTTGAACTAACTTTGCCAAATTATTAAGTACATAGAAAGCGCCACTGGATACCACTATAAAAGTCAACCATTGTGAACCAACGTCAACATTGTCAAATTGTATTTTTTCCTCTGAATTAAGTAAAAATGGGCACTGCGTGAATATAAAATCTATATCCTTTAAATAGCCCATATATTCTTTCAGGGTATTACAGGCAGGTATTTTTACATCTATACCGCTTTGGCTTTCACCTCGGTCCAGTGATTCATATAAAGAAATTATAGTATTAACAGATGTATATACATGCGTCTGAGCATGAACAAATGCACCATAGGTCCCAGCTGAAATTGTTGGAGCTTCTTCATCAACTTCATATGGATTTAACGTAGCATACAGCGATTTAACTGGTTCTGACAAACATTTAATATTGGATAATGTCTTTAGAGCTCTTTTTTCTGCTCCCCATCCAATAATTTTATATGAACATTTCCCATTACTATAATCAACTTTTTCATATTTAACTTCGTTCAAAACAGGTTCGCATAATTTACATATATAATAAATATTATATAACCTCATAAATCTCCCCCTACCACCAATATTCGACATAATTATACCTCACCTCCTTACATATTGCAACATGGCATATTAAAAGCACCCGGTTCCCCAGGTGCTTTCACTATTTATTCGCTTATCAGTTCCATATAATACGCTTTGATAGCAGGTACTTCTTCCTTTGTTCCTGTCAAGGCCCTTTTTACCTCTTCCATACCCGTAAATATAGCATAGATTTTTAACACATCGTCTTTCAGGATTTTCATGTCATCACCAATTCGACTGTCATACATAAAATACTCATCATCTGCATAAATCTCATATCCGTCATTGTCTGTAAGTATCCTATAATATTGACTGTCATCAAATAATCCGCCCTGCATGATTTGCTGGACTTTGGCTGTTATTACAATCCGCTGACCTATATATTCCTCTGGATTCCGGAGTATCTTTTTGTAACCTATTTCCTGACAGGATTCCTTAAATTCTTCTGGAGTTTCAGCAACCCCGACTGTTTCTTCAATAGTAGTTTCAGGGCTTTCTTTGTTGTCCGTGTTTTCGCTAATGCTCTGTTCTATAACGTTTTCGTTCTCCTTGCTGTTCAAAGGTACAGGACTCGCGTGATAACCTATAAGTCCAACCAAAAACATAACTACCGGTAGCAATATATACTTCTTGTTATAAGCAATTCCTTTATGCTTATACCATGTCAAAACCACTGCGTATCCAATAGCAAGATAGCAACTTATAATAAATATATATTTGAAAACCAATCTCATATTATATTTTCCTCCATACCTATTCACCTAATTATACCAGATATGGAGGAAAATGTTAATACGCCAAACCCAATTGTCTTCCAGTTTCTTTTCGATACTCACCCGCTCCAGACTTCCATAGGTCAACCACATCGTCTTTATTCACTCCTGGCTTTGCAAGTATAGCTCTTAGAAGTTCATTCTGCTCACGAAGCAACTGATTCTGCTCTGAATTTGCTGCATATACTGCTGTAGCTATACCATCAGTAATCTGGTCTTTATTAGCCACTGCAGTTCTGCCACCAATCCGCCCAACCATTTCCGGACCAGATTCGCTGGCAATGAAAAGCTGTCCTCTATCAGGAAAACCACCGCTTGCAAATGTAGGTATCTTTCCAAGGCTGATTTCTCCACCTTCATATACCGTCTTTCCCATGACTGTAATTGGGTCAATCGTAAACGTAAGCTTTTCATTCAGCCATTTGGCAAAATCATTCCATATCTGTTTTGCGGCATCTACTGCTGCATCAAACGCCGCCTTAAACCCTTCCTTTATTCCGGTCAGGCCAGATGTCCACTTCTCCTTTGTGAACCATTTTGCTACATGGTTGTCCCACCAGCTTTGGATATCTGTTTTCCATTGCAATACAGTTTCGTCCCATTTTGTTTTTAAGCTGGATTTAATCGTATTGTACAAGTCACTCCATTTTTGCACTGTAAACCACGGGGCAATATGCTGATTATACCATTCATTTAGAGATGCAGTCCATTCTCCAAAGGTTGCTCTAAAACCTTCTATAATACCTTCCAAAATATATTGACCGTAAGGTTCCATTTCCTTTGCGGGAGAATGGATTCCGAATATATCGCATATTCCATTTACAATCCATGTAAGCAAATCAGCAATAGGCTCGACAACAAATGACCCTAACGCTGTTAAGCCTGAAACAATTCCTGCTATTATATTTTCACCAAAAACAACAAAGTTATCTGATGAGAACGCTTTTTCAAAAAATTCTCCTGCCTGTTTCAAAAGAGATATTGAAAAACTCCAGTTAAAGAGTGTATCACCAAATCCCTTCCAGAATTTTGTTGCCCACTCACCGCCTCGTATGCCATCCAATATAAGTCCGATTATTCCTCCAACCAACGCACCAACAGGACCAGCCAATCCACCAAATCCTGCACTAACAGCAATTAACAATCCTTCCCCTAATGCATCATCTACACTTTGTCCAAAAAGTTCAGAAATAATAGCATCAAGTTTATCGACAATCTCATTTCCAATAACCTCAAAGGCTGGCCCGCCTATATACCCTACAGTAAGCCCTGTGAGCGCCAATTTGATTCCACTCAGCGTTATTCCTGTGGATGCAATTGATTTTAGAATGCCTTTAGCAATTATCCCAGCGATACCCACAAATTTAAATCCTGCTATTGCTGCTATTATCGCTGCTTCAATTGGTGCCGCATCTGTAAATCCAGCAAACAGCTTAATTCCAGCGCTGATAGCATCAACAATTACCCTACCCGATTTTGCAAGTATGGTATCCCAGTCCAGGGCTGCGAAAAACTCCCCTATTTTCTGTCCTACCATAAACCAATCCGTATTTTCCAGTGCTGTTGCAATGGTATCCAGCCATCCTATCACGAACACTGATGCCGCACTTCCAAGGGCAGAAAAATCAAAGGTCGAGAAAAATCCGTTTATTCCTGCTGCTATGGATAATCCAAAGTTGGACCAGTCAAAATCCTTTCCAAATTCCAGGGCCGCATATAATGCCGTGTTGAGCGCCCCTCCAATGGAATGCCCCACCTCCCAGAACAAGTCTGGAGATATAAGGCCATTGAGGAACTGTGCAAAACCACGTCCAAATCCCTGCGCTGATTCATACGCCTCATTCCAATTGATTTTCCTAAGGGAATCAGTTATGGCTGCCCCTATGTAAGCACCAACAGAATAATAATCACCTACCTTAAAGGCATCAATTATCTTGCTTGATATCAAATCTGCCTGGGCCTGTACATTATCCATTCCAAGGTCCAGGTCACCCAGGATGCCACCGCCACCTCCGCCACCTCCAGAACCTCCTCCTGAATTCCGGTTGGAACTTAGGTTGTTAAGTTCATCAAACTTTGCAAGCTGACGGTTCATTTCCTTGGCTGAGTTTGCCGCGCTTCCCATGTTATCCGCAATGTTCCCAGAGGAACCGGCTGCGGAATCCATGGAATCCGCTATATTTCCGGCGCCGCTCCCAGACGCATCTCCAAAGATTGCCGCTGTAAAGGCCCTGAAGTACGCAGCCAGGGTCTGCAGCTTCTCCAGAATGGTATTGATTACCTGGATGACTGGGGTGAATGCATTAATCAGCCCCTGTCCGATTGTAGCCCTCAGTGCATCAAACTGCAGGGATAGAATCCTTACCTGGTTGGCCCAGGAACCGCTTGTCCTTGCGAAGTCTCCTGAGGCATCGGAAAGCTGGGACATGACAAACTGATACCGTAGCATGACCTTTTCCTGCTCGGTCATCTTCGCCGTGGTCTTACCGAAACCGTTGTTCATGGCGTACTGGTCAAGTGCTGTCTGGGTCATGACCACGCCCAAATCCTTAAGGGATTCCGTCTCCCCGGTGAAGATGCTCTTCAGTTTCGTATAGGCTTCATCCTGTGAAAGGTTATAGAATGATGCAACATCACCCGTAAGTCCCGTTATGGCTGCCGACATGTCGTATCCGGCCTTTCCTGTTATGCCAAATGACTTTGCCATTGCGCCATATGTACCCATGTATTTCTTTGCCATTGTCTCCGACAGGCCAAATGCTTTTGCTGCATCTTTAGCAAATGCATCCACCCTGCCGGACATGGAGCCGAAGGTGACATCCACAACGTTCTGCACCTCGGTTAGGTTACTCCCCAGTTCGATGCACGATTTTCCGAATGCCACTATGGCCGCAATACTTAGTACCGATGCCAATATGGTACCCACACGCTTCCAGGAGTTTGCAATCCTGGCGGTCTGCCGCTCTATCCGGTTTGTCACCTGGGCTGTCTTGGCCTGCACCTTTTCCATCTGTTCCTGGTATGGCTTCGTGTATGCCTCAATGATGACCTTAAGCTTTTCAAGGGTAATCCCACTACCGTCCGTTATCCTCACCGCCTTTCTGTTCTATATTTTTAATTTAGCCCACGTTTTCTGCGTATCTCATTGTATCTTGCGGCGTATTCCCTTCTGGATGCTCTGGCCTGTTCCAGTGCCTCGGCTTTTTGATGTTTCTCATAAGCTTCCTTTTCACCAGCAAATAGTTCAGGATATACGTCCCATGAATGCGGTAGGACAATCTCATTTTTATCATCAAAAAGTTTCTGCATGTGCAGCCCTATGAGGTCTGCCAGTTGGAAACGGGACGCTATCCGTTCCTTGACTCTTCTCCGCTCTATCCTCGCATATGAGTCCATAAGGTCCCTGATTTCGCCTAATGAGTATTCCCAGAATTCGTCTGGCATAATTCCGCAGTCCAATGCGAGAGGATACAGATCATATATAAGGTCGGATATGGTTACATCTCGTCCTTGAGGTCCTCCCTCTTGTCCATCACACTCTCCCTCTGGTTCTCCGTAAAAAAACCGCTTACCAGCATGATTTCCATTATGACATCAACCATGAGGTCCATCTGGGTCCCGCCATCATCCGCATACTGGTCATACAGGGCCTGTACATCCTTATACTTAACACCGTGTTTCCAAGGTGTCATGGCTGCCTGGATGACTGTCAGCATGATTCCCAACTGTGGTAATCCCCCACTCTGCATGATCAATGTCACCAGATTGCATCGGAACTTTTCCTCCAATTTGCAGATCTGTTGTGTGGTAAGCTTAAGTTTATAATCCTCTCCTCCTACAGTCCAATATGCGAAAGCCTTTCTTCTGTTCTTAAGTTCCTCAACTGTTTCAACCTTTTTCTCGGCTTCATTCTCTTCATCTAATCCAAACTGTCCCATATTCCATCATCCTCCTTATTCTACAGGGTCTGTCACTTTTAAATCACTCTGTAACGATATTGCCAGGTTAAACTCAATTACGCCGTTAACTCCGCCTCCGGTTCTCTTTACAGATACCTGTCCATCAAATTCCGTTGTAGTCCCATCAAACAGCGTTTCCTGGAATGACAGTACCTCTCCAGAATCCTGTGCTGCCCTCATGACACGGTATGGGCAGTCAGCCTTGGAATTGTCATACTTAAACTTGTATGTAATATCACCTGCATCACCAATTCCATTTTCGTACTGTTTATTCTTGTCACTCAGGCAGGTGTTTTCCACCTTCTCAGGCTCGATTCCCATTTCAGGAATCTCTTTCAGCCCTGGAAGGTCAGTATAGGAAGATGCATCCTTTTTCTTGAAACCAAGTTTTGCTCCGTTTGCTAACATCATCTCACCTCTTTCTTACATGCTGTGGTAGACCTGTTTTGTCTCCACGTCAATAACCATTTCGTACCGTAGTTGTTTATGTTTCCGACCACTTGGGTCATCCACATCCTGGCACTGGGTCCGCAAAAGGCCAAGTTTTGCGATTGCTGCATCCACAGCCACGGCGGCGGCAGATGTGTTTTTCCTATGCCAGATATCGATACGGTACCTGACATATGCCTTCTGCTCTGCCATGTCTGTATACTCAAAAACCTTGTTATCTTCCTCCATATATTGGATTGCAAGGTCCTTTTCCCAGTCTTTGGGATAACAATCAGTCACATTGTCTGTGATTGTGCATAAGGCCTCATACACCTCATCCTTTACATTAATCATTACTTACACACCTTTCTTATTTCCCTTGCCAGATAGTTTGAGATATTACGGGTCACACGCTCCTCATTATTTTTTAAGGCAGGATACATAAATGGCTGCGCAGGTTGCCCTGTGCATTGGTAAAACCGGCCATCTGGTGTATCTAGGTAAAACCAGTGATATTCTTCCGTTGCTTCTTTATCCACTTGACTTTCATGTATCCACCAGGGAGACATGGTATAGGCCGGACTGGCTACAGGGGATATCCCGGCATGGTTAGCAGCTCCCTTAGGTCCTGTTCCCATCTCAACATACATGGCGTAGGCTTTATTGGTGTAGACTGTCCCCACCACCATATCATCCCTATGCTCCACCATGGATTTGATGCTGTTCCGTAATTGGCCCTGGTTTTTCGGACTCAATGTTTTTGCCTCTGCCTGTACAAGTTTAGCTGACGCACCAACGGCTTTCCCCATGTTATTCCCAACCACCTGTTCTGCCAGTCCACCGAATTTCTTCATTAATTTGTCAAGCCCCTCTATCCCATTAGGCATTATATCTTTTCCACCTCCAAAGTCAAAAACCTATAAGGATACATAGCAACCACCTTGTAATCCGGATCCGTGTCACCACCAACGCACAGACATATCCCATCATTAGCCGTGATGACTGGGCCGTCCTTAACTGCATAGCTTACCTTACCTGGCCCAGGTAGTTCTTGGTACATCCCCTGTATTCTCAGATTACGGATATTTGGCAGCCGTTGTCCGTACATTTCTGCCTGTACCTTCCCGCCCGCAGGCCACTCCTCGGCCTGAAAGGACATACCCGGTCCATACTCTATGTAAGAGCTGCCCTCATTATCCTTTTTGGGTATTGCTTCCCGGTGATGGTATGTCCCCAGTCTGCTCCGTCTTAGCCTCATACGTCCTGCCTCCTATCCTTGCCAGCCTGTACCTGTCCAGCGTGTCATAGATGTGCTTTGGGGCATTGTCAAAGCTGTAAGATTCCCCGCCTCCGCTCCGGCTGGACTCTCCTTCCGTCCCCATCCGGTTGAGGGCTATCACAGCCAGGTCACGCACAGCCTTTTCCAGCCCTGTCACTATCCTTGTGCGGCCCGTATAGGACAGCACGAAGGCAATGGCATCATCCAACAGGAGGGAGAGCAATACCTCGTCACCCTCCCCAGTCAGCTTTTTCAGCCTATCAATGTCAGTCAAATTGACCATCTCCTTAACCATTGGTTATCAGGCGCGCAATCGGAAGGGCCTTAGGGTCAAACTTGATTTCCCAATTGCCCTTTGCAAAAAGCTGTGCATCCGTTGGGGATTCTGTCCAGCCAGAAGTTGGGATTTTAAAGCTGAACCCGTTCGGATGGAGGGTTTCCCTCATGCGCGTGATAAGTTCATCCTGCCCACCATTTTTCTTGGCTTCCCTTACTGTCTCCACAGGTACATCTACCCGTCCCTTGGCAGTCCTGATTACACCATTCCCATACAGATAAGTGGTGTACTGTTTCAGGTCCTTATTGGCACCATCACCACCTACGGCAGTACATGGCACCCCATCATCAATGATTACCGTGTAACCATTGACAGACGCAATGTTCATTGGCCGCTGGATTCCGTTAGCATCCGTGTATTTCCAATATTCCAGCAGCTGTTTGTTCTCCAATGTCTTTGCGACATTGGAATGCATGATGGCAAGAGAGAACTGGTCCTTATGGTCCCCACATGCCTCGGTTGCAAGGTCGTTTAAATCTGTCTCCTCAATCTTTCTCGGCTCCGCTGTGGTGGAAGTCAGTGTGAGGCTGTGGGTATCGGACCATTTCTTTGGGAATCCGCTTGCCCCCGTAATCCCAAAGATGGCATCCGTAATCCCTATCATCCTTTTCTGGCGCCGTTTCTGCCAATACTTAGAAATGGTAGATACAATGTGTCCCATGGGGTCAGAACCGGATAACTCTGCGGTAAAGTTCCGCGCAAAGAATCCTTTGGCACGGCCATACACCACGCCGGTCTGGAACCCACCGCCAACCTCCTCCACCGTGATATCCGTCTGTCCATCATAGTTCAGGTCCTCACCATCCAGTGTGTTGTAGAATGGGATGGTGTAGATATTCCCTCTCCCCTGGATCATCCCGGCGATTGTCGAGTCCTCAACCACTGCGCCTGACTGTATCATGGCTGTCAGGTAAGGGTCCGGTGCCTCGTTCCACATGTCCAAAAATAACTCATCATCAAATGGTATCCCAAAAATTGTTCCTGGCATAAATTATCTCCTTCCTTATTTCCCGGCAAGCTGATTATAAAGCTCCGGGTTGTTTGTTTTTAACTCCAGCCGCTCCTTATATCCAAATTTGGCGAACTGTTCCTTGGTGATTGTCTCATCCGGCGGTGCCTTCTTTATAGGCTTACCGCCCTCCAGCTTCTTGTCTACCTGGGCCTGTACTGCCTGGTTGAATGCTTTTTCCAATGCCACGATTGACTTACTGCATCTGTCCGCATCGGCATAATCCAGAAGTTCTGCCAGTGATACAGGCAGTCCCTTCTCCGTAAGGCTGTTCTTGGCTTCTGCCATGAGTTCCCTTCTGGTAATGGCGGCTTCCTTATCAGCCAGCTCCTTCTCCCTTTTCTGCTGCTGGTACTGGGTCTTTTCCTCCTTGGTCATCTTAGCCAGTTTCTCGGCCTCAGATAACTTATCATCCATCAGCGCATCCCATTTTTCCTTTGCCGTCCCAAGGGCCTTCTGTATCCTGCGGTCAAATTCTGCCTGATAATCCTTGTTCTTAAGGATGTCATCAAAACTCTGTGGCGCAGGTTCTGGCCCCGGTTCCGGCTCTGGTACTGGTGCAGGCTCCGGCCCCGGCTCTGCAAAAAGCTGTAAGTTCATCTTGTGATACTCTCTTCCTTCTCTCATATCCATATCCTTTCCGCCCCGGCCCGTTCACACGCCCAGACCGTTGCATAAAAATAACACCCAGGGGCTTCCCTGCGTGCTTATGTGCTATTGCTTGTGTAAGCAGCTTCACCCCGCCGCCCAGAGGGAGATGTATAAACCACCTAACCTTTCTTTTTACGCTGTTTCATCTGCTTCTCCTTCGCTTCTGCTTGCTTGTTCCCTTTGACATTTTTATCATACCACTGTTCATATGTCATGCTGGCGGGTACTGTTTCTGTCCTGCCAGTGACTGGGTTCCTGGCCCTGCGCTGCATATGGGATAATTCCTCATCCGAAATATCACAGATGGTTGTGGACCGGCACCACGGATGCATGGGCGGGCAGTTAAGTCCTGGCTGTTGCTCCGACACCTTAAACCGTTTTCCGTCCAATCTTCGGCACACAGTGGATGTCCTGAGGTCCAGTGTTGCCACATAGATATATGTCTCAATGCCGCACTCCTCATAGGACTGCATCTCCATCTGATTCGCCAGGTTGCAGGATTCCGTTCGCACCAGCCTCCGGGCATTGCTGGCACCCTGGGCGTACTTGTTGGCTATGATGTCGGCAACCTCGCTGTCAGTCCGGCCAGTTACCAGATTGATAAGCAGCTCCTGCTTGAGGTCCTGTGCAAGCGCTCTAGTATTATGCCAAATACGGTTTGAGTAATTTGCGCCGGACCATTTGCTGTTTATCACCTTATCAATAGCCTTTGGGTCAATAGAGGCAAAAGAAAAACCCAGCCCCGTCCGTTTCTGGATATCAAAGATGCTCTTATAGTATGCCTCGTTGGCAAGGTCCACATAATGGCTGGTGCTCCTGACCTTTTCCTGCTTATAAATCTGCTGCATGGTAAGGTCAATCTGGTTCTGGAGCTGCTGGAGCCGTTCAAGCCGTGCCTGGAATGCCGGGCTTTCCAGTTCTGCAAGGATATCCGCTGCTGTCTGACCCCTTCCTGGTGCTCGCAACGCCTGTTTCAATTCATCCAGTGAGGTTTTATCTTTTAACTCATTCAGCAGCCTGTATGCCTCCGCATCCGTCAGATGATGCTTTCGCTTGTATCGCTCAAATATCTTATCCAGTTCATGGCTGATGTACCCGGATGCTTTTTGATACAGTTTTGCGATATCGTCCGCCGTGTCCTCCGCAGACTGCATGTAATCAAACATCCGCTGGGCCTTACGGCGCTCCCAGTATGACAGGCTACTCATCTACATCACCCGGGTTCCTTCCATCATCCGGCGGCGGCTCGTTGCTCCCAAGGCCAAACATTGCCTGCTGCTGTTTCACGGCCTCCTCGGCCTCCTTCTCGACTGCCTCGACCTCCCCATCCACATCAGTCACGAATGGTATCTGTGACAGCAGGGTTTTCTTGCTCACCTTCCCCCATAGGTTTGCGGTTATCTGGCTTATTTCAAGTAGGTTCTTTGGCATTGCCCTTGTGAATACCGGGCTTATCCCGGTTGTATCCACGTTGATGCTTCTGGTTTTTAGGAAGTTGGCAAAGAGCCGGATGCGCTTCCTGAGGCCCTTCTTGTAATATCTCGTCTTAATTTTCGTGATGTTCTCCATCCCCAGCAGTTTGAACTCCATTGCCACGCCGGATACATTCCCGGCAAAGGATTCATCCGTCATGCATGGTATATGTGAAAATTTGTGGATATCCTGCTCAATGGCCTTCCTGAGTATTTCGATTCCAGATTCATCAAATGTCCGCGTGACATATTCCATCTTTCCACCGTCAGGCATTTCTACCATCTTCTTTTTCTTCAATTCCTCCATTGCCTTATCGGCCCCTGTCTCCCCGTTTTCATCTTCTTCATCATCCCCAAGAAGCGTACCATAAACTGCCAGTATCGCATCAATAAACTGTGCCTTGTCATTCACCCGGTCTGACATTATAGTGTTATAGGCATCAATCAGGGGTATCTGCAACTCAAAGTCACCAATGGCAAGCTTGTTATTCTGGTATTCGACAATGGGTACATCACCATAAAAGTGTGGCTCTGGTTCCTCGTTTACGGCCTGTGGCTCGTCCCTATCAAGTATGGTCATTACATACTTATAATTCTGAGTACACACCGTTGCCATATACGATGTAGGCTTATGATTGGTGTCATCCTTCCTGGCATAATAATAGACAGCAAATAACTCGTTCTCCTCAATGGTATCGTCATGCACCATGAATGTATTAAGTGGTGACAGACTCTTGATTGTAGGGACAGGCTCCCCTTCCTTTGTGTATATATACTCATAGGCCAGCCCATATATTGACAGGTCAAGGCCGTTGTCTCCGTCTACCTCATCCACACCTGCATCTTCAAAGGCATCAAGTAGTGGTTTTATATCCTTGTCGGAATTGTATGTCACTGGATTTCCGATAAAATAACTGCTGGCTGTATCGCTGATATCCTTTGCGTGATTACATACCAGACGCGTGTCCGGTCCATCCTTCTTCTCCCCTTCCAGTATCTTATGCTGCCCCTCATAATATTTCAGGTTATTCCGCATCCTTATAACCAGTTGCTGATGTTTCATAATGAGGTGGAAGATATCCTGCTTGTTCAGGTTCAGTTCATCGTATTTGTCACCTGGATATGTAAATGTATATATAGCCATCACCTCCCTTAATAAAATCCATAGCTGGATTTGTTCTTGATTTTTGCCCTGTTGTTATTAAGGACCGTATAACAGAAATACCGTACGGCATCCATTGCGTGGTCGTGCTGCTTAATCGGTGCATCCTCTCCCCTGTCAACGGCCTTTGCATCCCATATGTATGATGCAAATTCCTTTATGGTATTGACACATGAGGCGCTGAATGCAATCCTTTCCTGGTTTAACAATGTTCCTACCAGACGTATCCCATCCTCCACATCATTCTTCGCTTTGAGGACCGTATAACCGTCCTGCCTCAATGCGGCAATGAATGAGGCTGCCGATGGGTCAACAATGACAGCCTTGACCTTCATTCCTCCAAGGAACTCCTCGAAGTCCTTGACATATTCCGCATCCGTCCGCTGTTTGGCGTTATCACGGCCGGAATAGTAATATTCCTTGATGCAGTACCACTTCCCATCCACCCCACGGTTCCACAGGAGGAATACCGTGGCATTCTGTGTGCCATAGTCAATGCTGACATATCTCCCGGAATTACACAGGTTTACGATTGCCTTCCTGACATGCCTGTCAACGTCAAACATGTCATAAATGATTCCTTCTGCCATTGCCCACAGTCCCAGGATGTAACGCTTATAGAACACGCCACTGTAACTCTCCCGGTACCTGGCCTTAATCTCTTCTGACAGGCTTAGATTGTCATCCATCGTGAAATGGACATACAGCAGCTTCTTGAAGGAGATATCCTGTTTCTTCTCCTTGGCTTCCTTCCGCTTCCGTTCAACTTCTGCCTTACCCAGATAACCTACAGAGCGGTCAATCCAGTTTGTTTTAAACCAGTGGTATGGGCCATCCGGGTTGCAGTTAAACCAATACTTGCTACCATCAACAGAGCATCGGCCTGTGGCCTGGTTTACGAAGGATTCCGGCATCAGGGCCACTTCATCACAGAAAAGGCCTGCCAGGGTGATACCCTGTATCAGGTCCTGGCTACGCTCATCCTTGCCGCCGAATATGTAGAAATTATTGGTTACGCCGTTGCGCGATATCTCAACCAGATTATCTGCCCGGTGGTCCATTACCTTATATCCACGGCTCCGAAGCATTATTTTAAGCCAGAACAACACATTTCGCCTGAAAGAGCCGATGGTCTTTCCACACATGGCGAAGTTCTGGCCGGAGAATGTTTTCATAGCCCAGAACACAAACGATAAGGACATACAGACTGTCTTTCCAGAACGGATAGCACCATCTGCAATGATACCATCATAATCCTTTACGGGACTGCTTGGCATCCACCATGTAAGTATCTGTTTCTGTCTTTTTGAGAATGGCTTAAATTTGAACACCTGTAGCTTTGTGATGATGCTCCGCTTTTCCTTAATCTTTTGTATGCGTTCCTTCATTTGGGCAATACGTTCGTCAATCTTCATCCGCATCACCCCACAGGCTTGAAGCTTCTGCATCCATAGCTGCCAGGAATCCGTCATCTTCTGTTTCCTGGTCCTGGTTATCCACCTTAAGTGTAGCGATATCAATTTTCATCAACTCAATTTCCAGACGGGCATCGTCAAAGCCAAACCGATGCAGGGAGTCAATCGCCTTCTGCTTCCTGGCCTGGACACGGGTAAGGGCGTCCTCCACGGACTGTATCTGTCCCATGACACCCTCATACTCCGCAACCTCAATAGGACCATTGGCACCGAAACCATCTTTCCACTTTACTTTTGTCATGCCTCCGGCCTTCTTCTTTTCCTGGTCATCCGCCGCCTGTTTTAGATCATTAATGCGCTGCAACATCCTGCGCTCCCTCACGGTCATGAGTTGTATCTCCTGCAGCAGCAGTTCCTCCTTATCCCTCGGCAGGGTTGCAATAAGTTCCTGTTCGTCCGGTGTAAGGGTATCAAAAAAGAGGGATTCAAACTCCCCCGTCTTTACCGCATTCTTATTCCCTGGTGGCCCGGTGCCTCCATGCCCTACAGCATTCTTGTTTCCCGGCTGCCCACCTCTGGACTTTGTTGTACAACTTTCCTTTTTCTTTTGTTGTACAACATTCCATTTGTCCCGGCTCTTCCAGACGGCGATAACCTTCTCATCCTCATCCAGCCGGGCCGCGATTTCACGGTTTGTGATTTTTCCTCCATGTTGCTTATATATCTCAAATGCTTTATCCCGGTTGGGACTCCGCCCTCTTGGCACAACCACCACCTCTCAATCGTTTCGTTTTCCTAAATATGCTCAGATTACTGCATTCACAGCGTCTTTGTTACCTTGTCCAGTGCCAGCATCATATTGCAGTTCATGGATATCTCTGTTGCCCATAAGGCCATCAATCGATAGTCAGCGGAAGATACCGTATCCTGCATTGCCCGGTTCCAAATGGCGTTTGCAAGGTCCATGTTCCTGTCATTAACCACCAGCTTTGCCGGCTTGACTCCCAGCAACGGTTTCTTTGTCATTTCTCCCATGTCATTATCCTCCTTAAACTTAAAGGGCACCTGATTACTCAGATGCCCCTTTTCCCGCTCTTAGCTTATTCAATTCCTCAATCATCGAGTTGGGTATGATGCTGTACCCAACCAGCCGTATTGCCCTGGGAGAATCCTGCCCAACCTCTATCATCCCTTTGGCCTCCAGGTGTGCAAGATATGTTGCCACGGTTGATGTCGATTTATATCCCACCGCCCTGCCTATCTCCCTTATGGTCGGCGCATACATATGGTCCTGTGTGTAATCAAGGATGTACTGGTATATCTGTGATTCCTTCTCGGTCAGTTTCATTGTGTTTCCCCCTTATCCTATGACATTATAAATTATTTGGTTGTGTATGCATATGGTAATTTTATCCAATATTATAGGAGGCCCGGATGCCCTGGGTTTCAGACGCCGGGTTTTTGATATCAGAAAAGGCACCCATGTTTGGATGCCTCGGTTAAATAGCGAGGGACGGATTCGAACCGCCGACCTATGGCTTATGAGGCCATCGAGCTGCCAGACTGCTCCACCTCGCATCAGTGCCGGTTTCCCGGCATTGGTCCTATTTATCGCAGTAGGTACGCCGCTTTTTCAAGCGGGGGGAAGGCCGCAGGCGCTTGCCCTTTGGCCTAATTATATTATATTCCGAAATGACCGAAATGAACGAAAAACGTTATGCAATATTCATTTTTTTAAGGTAGCAATCCCTTATACATATTCTGGGGTAGTCCTCCATATGGTCACCTGTACACTTAAGTTTCTCAGCTATCTTTAACCAACTCATGCCATCCATGTAGAACATCCGAAATACACATCTGGTCTGCCCGTCCTCTATGGAATTAATCCACCTTTCCACGGCTTTTACCCGTTCCTTTTTGCTATTAAGAACTTTCTTTCTGTGCTCATATAGCGGCCAGTCAAATCCCACCACACTCTGAGGCCGTGGGTATCCATCTCTATAATCAAAAATCGTGCTATTATTAAATCCGTTATCCCCCTTTTTCATTTCCACCAGCTCCGCCTCGAGTATAGGTATCTCTCGTTTTAAGCGTCTATAGTTGTTAAGCATGTCCCTTGTTATTCTCAATCTCCTATCCTCCTATACAGACACACGCTCCCTGACACTCCGCAGGGTATGTGGTGTAGACTGTGCATAATACTGTGATGTGACTGCCGGGCTGGCATGTCCTAGGACCTCCTGTATGGTCCCAATATCCACCCCTTTGTTTTTAAGATTCATTCCCAGGGTCTTTCTCATCTTGTGCGGGTATACCCTGCAGGTGAGTCCGGCCCTCCTTCCTATGGTTTTCATAATGTTTCGGAAGCTACAGGTACACATTTTCCCATATGGACGCCTGGAACTCGGAAACATGTATGGAGAGCTATCTGTCCTCGTCTCCAAATAGAGCTTATAGTAGTGCTTGGAATCGTCATCCAAATACAGAGTCCGGTATTTCCCGCCCTTCTCGCCCTGAATCCAGATATCTCCTGTTTCCAGGTTGACCTGCTCCATGGTAATCTCTGCAATCTCTCCTACCCGGGCGCCAGTACTGCGGAATACCTCAATGATAGCCCTCTCACGCTCATTCTGACAAGCATCCCTGATTCGTATGATTTCCTCTGGGGAATAGTAATCAATGGGTTTTAAGATTACCTTCTTGGGCTCCGTGGATTCTACTGGGTTGTCAGCGATAAACTTTGACTTCCGCATCCAGGTATAAAAGGCTGACAGAAACCGGCGCTCATTATTGTATGTAGTAGTCTCCAGCTTACCGTGCAGCCCTTCACGCCGCTCATATTGGGCCAGATACCACTCTATATCTGTCTCGTCCACTTGGTCCAGGGACTTAGTGTTTATAACTGTTAGCAGTCGCTTGATTGCTCCAAGGTATCCCTCTAGCGTCCCGCGTTTCAGGTTTCGCTTTTTAATCATAAAGAGCTGGATGAGGTACTTATTCCGCTCCGCAATGCTATCCTGCCGCTCTGCCGGCAGCGTGGTAATCTCCTCCATGTTAACCCGGACCAGTTCCTGCTGCATTACCTGTTCCAACATTGACAGGATGGTCTGTTGCTGGATGTAATACGACATTGCTACCATGACATTGTTTATAATTTCCGCTTTAACTGCCTGTGTACTCATATCATATCCTCCTCATATTGATTGATTTATCCACCTGAGTAGGGTATAATATACTCAGGTAGTTACTATGGGAGCGGTGGATTCATCTTGGCGGGTGTCCACCGCTGTTTCATTGTTTCGTACATATGTTCTCAGCTTTCGTTTTTATTTGCCGGGGTCTCCCCCGGCTTGTCTTATGTAAATTGTTTCAAAATCTGTTTCCTGGTCTTGTCCCACTCCGCTGCCAACGTTTTACTGATTGGCTCATCATCTACTCGCTCAAAAAGATAACGTTTACGGTATAGCACGCCTGTAACACTATAGTGCGGAATCATGGTACGATGCCGGATGCCTAACATCACCATTAATTCTGATGTGCTGTATCGACCATCCAGTCTCCCGCAGTCATACAGGTCATATAATGCTTCCGCTTTGGCCGACATACATATCACTCTCCTTTGTATCGTAAATTTCAGTTTACTGTAGCAATGTGTGCATCTGCTGATACCAACCCTCTACTCATTCTTAATTCCTCAAAATATTCCTTCCGCAAGATTACATAACCGTTATCAAGCAAAAGACAATCGTCTGAACATATAAACGGCTTTGTCCGTAAATTCTGTATTACCTTTTCGGCATCTCTTCTATCCATTTTCCTTAACCTCCAAACCCTAATACTGCTGATATCAGTTTACAATCGTTTCAGTAGTTCTCTAAATTCCTTCGATGGTTTCCCAACCTGCTCCCATGCCAGTTCTGCACCGCAGTAGGGACAGCATTTATACTCCTCTGCCACGCCCATTCCGCAGGAACACTCATATTCTGGTTCCATGGGTTCTGAACCCTGACCGAAATATGCAACAATCTCCGGCACGACCACTTTAATCAGTTTTAATCTTCTCATTTCGTCACCTCAATGTTAATCTACTGCCCCATAGATAAAGGGCAAATACAAAAGCCCCATAATGTCGTCAACTACCCTCGGCTGTATCTGGTGGTATATTAATAGTTCCAATCCCTGCCATACCAGTGCAAGTATTATGTACCACCAACACGTTTTCAGAATCCTATTCATATTTTTACCTTCCTAAATGCTAATCTAATGTCTCAAAGTAAAATGTGACATCATCCTTGACATGCTGCACTAAACCAAATCTAATCCCGACCTGAAAGGGTATACTGTCTCTCATTAGTCGGTGAGATATACCGGCCAGATACTGGCGATATCCCTCAACGTCAAAAGTCGCTTTATAGTGATTACAGTTCCGACACGCTGGCAGCATATTATGTAATTCATCTGCCCCACCAATCCGTAAAGGAGTAACATGGTCTACCTGCATGTCCTTGTATTCCAGATTGCAACCGCAATAGGCACAATGCCCTTGGCATTTCTCATAGACAAGTTCCCGCTCCGTCTTAGTTAGTTTTCTTCTCATTGATTTCTCCTTAAATGTTAATTTTCAATCGGTCACCCGCCCGATTTAGCACGATAAAGTAAATGCTAATCTGTAAAAACAATTTCAAGCGTTTTAGTATCTATGTATCCTACTATTCTCTGATGTGGATATTCACCGCTTGAAAAGTAGCATTTATCAAATTTATTTCCGCAGCCCTGTATGGTATATCCTTCTGACCGTAATCTATCACACACCTCATTATGCGCGATTGCCTTTTGTAAAAGTTCCTCTGATATCATCTTCTACCTCCCGGAAATGCTAACTTTCCTGATTATTTCCAGCCCACTGCATCGCCATAGCCTTGGCTATACCTGGAAATGTTTTGCTTCTTTCTTTCGCCCGGTTTGGTCCAGGTGGCATTTTCCAAACCCTTTGTTCTCTTCCGTTTACTATGTCCGTAGGCTGTAGCTGGGGGAGATTTTTAAGCCACAGGCATGTTGCCTTGGTTTCACCATGTCCAAATTGCCACGGCTGTATAATCTGGTCCGGCTTCCTGTACTTCGTTGACATTATCCCTACCGGGTTTTCTATCGCAATCTTATCGCACGGAGCGTTTGCAAAACTCATAAAAAAGTCTATACCTTCCTGCTGCCTTCCATCCCTGCGTTTCTGTTCAAAATATCGTGCACCGCTGACTGCAAGATGCGTACATGGCGGAAAAGCAAGTAACATATCCCAATGCATTTTAAGCAGTTCCAATGCATCTACCCGCAGATGCCATTCTGGATGTCCCCCGGAACAAGGCTCCAAGTCGCAGCTATAAGCTTCATGCCCCAGCTTGCGAAGTTCTATTGTCACTGCCTGTGATTCTTCACATGCCACTAAAATTTTCATCCCTTAAAAGGTTCCGTGTACACTTTCCCGGCCGGGGAACGGTTCCTTTCTTAGTTTTTAAAACATCGATTTACAAAAATAATTTATTCAACTTCTTATTGCTGCGTATACTACCACATGTTATAATTTTTAAAAGGCGAGGTGACAGTATGTATAGCAAAATGCAATTAAAGTTTTTACTTCTGCTCTATAAAAAAGAGCTTCAAAAAAATATATTACTAACAAAATTAAATATGGACCCTTCTACATTTTTTTATTTTCAATGTGATGAAAATCTTCTCAAACTATATGAAACATATGAGAAAAATGGTTTGATATTTTATGCTCTCAATGAAACCGGGAGAGCTATTGTTGATAATTATAAATCTGAACTTTTTTACACCAAAAGAGGACCTTTTATTTTATCTATTATGGCACTATCTGTTAGTGTCATTTCATTGCTTGTTTCATTAAACTGATGTCTGGAACCGGCAAGGCTGTCCCAGGTAGCACCGGACATCTGCCAGCGGCTTATCCTCCACCGCTATGAGCG
>OGOT01000925.1_pt1 | contig 22371 bp, 14 predicted proteins | sample 1552791 | NCBI WGS metagenome assembly OGOT01 (sample SAMEA2580160, study PRJEB22360) | human gut metagenome | biome: human gut; feature: human-associated habitat; material: faeces | place: Denmark | collected 2008/2010
TGGTGACTCCCAAATGGCGCAGGATTTGGGCACCGACGCCGTAATCGCGTTCGTCTGCCTGATGTCCGAGATGCAAATTTGCATCGACAGTGTCCAAGCCGTCTTCTTGAAGTTTATAGGCTTTCATCTTTTCCATCAATCCGATGCCGCGTCCTTCTTGGTTCAGGTAAACGATTACTCCTTTGCCTTCTTGCTCGATACGTTGCATTGCTTTGTGCAACTGCTCGCCACATTCGCAGCGCATGGAGCCGAAGATATCACCGGTTGCACAAGAAGAATGTACACGGACCAAGATCGGTTCGTCCGGTTCGAACTTACCTTTTATCAGGGCAATATGTTCCAGTCCGTTGCTTTTTTGGCGGAAAGGGATCAAGCGGAAGTGGCCATACTGGGTGGGCAGATCAACTTCGACGCCATTTTCTACGATCGATTCTGTTTTCAAACGATATGAAATCAGATCTTTGATACAGATGATTTTGATATCGAACTTCTTGGCGACCTCGATCAGTTGGGGCAGGCGAGCCATGGTCCCGTCTTCATTGATGATTTCGATCAGTGCGCCAGCTGGGTATAAACCGGCAAGGCGTGCCAGATCAACAGCAGCTTCGGTATGTCCGGCACGACGCAACACACCACGTGAACGGGCACGAAGCGGGTTGATATGTCCCGGACGGCCCAGATCGGACGGTTTGGTTTTCGGATCGGCAAGCGCCAGAATAGTTTCTGCACGATCAAACATCGAAACGCCGGTCGTACAGCCACCTCCTAATTTATCAACTGTTATCGTGAAAGGAGTTCCTAGTAAAGAAGTATTATTTGCAACCTGCATGTCCAGTTCTAATTCCTGACAACGTTCTTCCGTGATCGGTGCGCACAATACGCCACGACCGTTTTTCAACATGAAGTTTACTTTTTCAGGAGTTATCTTTTCGGCGGCAATAATAAAATCACCTTCATTTTCGCGATCTTCATCATCGACTACGATTAAGAATTTTCCTTCTCGGAAGTCTTCAATAGCTTCTTCAATGGTGTTTAATTTGATTTCGCTCATATATTATTTTGCTTATATTTCTTATTTCACAAAGATACGGGTAATTTTTCAATTATATCAATCAGTTCATAGCTTGTCTTTTGTACCATCTTGATATCGTGCCGTAAAAGTTTACGCTGATACGTAGCAAGCAGATAAACCGGAAATCCGATCGGGAAAAAGAGGCCGATTGCCAGCCCGGCTTTTCCATTTATTTTTGCATTTATCTGGTTGTAACCGTTGATGACCGGATAGTCCATCAGCTTGTTCAGAACTAAGTTTTGGTCCGAATTAGACAATTCTTCGATGATCCCGTCCATTTTTACTGCTAATTGTTCGGCCGTATGGTCACGACCTCCCTGTTTCCAGAAGCGAAAATAGTTTGTCCATCGTTTATGGGCGGCTAGGTAGGTATTGCTTTCTTCTGCCAGTTGTTTCAGGCGGAGAATGATTTGCCCGTAATCCGGATTGAACATGATCACCTCTTTCATTTCAACTTTTCTGCCCGAACGTTTTCCGAACAGGTTTTTTAAGGCATTCAGGTATGTGTCGGCATTCAGGATGACGGAGTCGTTGACCGCTTTATAAGTCAGGAAGATACCTAACGGAGCCAAAATTGCGGAACTTAGCCACATCCCTTGCCATGCTTCCCATACGCCGTCGCGTGCCATTTTGAAACCGATATTGTCAATGATGTAATAGAAAATAAACAGTATGACCGAAATGACGACCGGCATCCCCAATCCGCCTTTACGAATGATGGCTCCCAACGGTGCGCCGATAAAGAAAAAGACCATGCAGGCGAAAGACAAAGTGAACTTCTTGTGCCATTCCGTCAAGTGGCGGCGTACCCTGTAAGCTTCGTCTCCGATAGTGGCTGCTTTGAAGAAGTAATCAGCCTTCATATTTTCTATGCTCGATTTCGCACGTGTCAGGATAGTTGCCTTCTTTCCGGGATTTTCTGCCTGATAGAGACTGTCAAAGTTCATGACAATTACCGGCTCGTCCGTTTTGGGCGTCTCTAGTGTCGTTTTTGTATCTGATTTTTCACTATTCGAATCATCCTTTACGTTATTCTGCTTTATGTCTTGCGGCTTCTTTAGTGTCTTTTTGTATGAGGTTTCGTAAACATTTTTGGCGTTGACGTTTTGTATGCTGTCTAAGCGTACGGAAACAGAATCGATGAAGATTTGCAAATCATGCATGTTTTTACCCATAAACTGGTTTTGCATGAATGATTCGTCCGTCCGTGAAAAGTTGGCATCAAATTCGATCAGGATATCCCGGCTTTTGAATGTCTCCCTTTGGTAAGGAACGGAGCTTTTTGTACCTGCGGTACTCGATTGCTTGTCCAGGCTTCTAAAGGATTCTCCATTAAATAGGGAAAGGACTAAGAACATTTTGTCTGCCGATGTCTTCAGGCGTCCCGAATCTGCGACCATCACGCTTACTTTGTTGAATCCTTCAGAATAATCATAGATCATCATATCGCGAAGGAGCCCCGTTTCAGTATCCTTATGCTTCACATATACATTAAATCCAGTGATTTCGCTGTAAAAAACCCCTTCAGGAATATCTAACTCCGGCGATTTCTGCCGCATAGACCAAAGTAGCGTGTAAAGTTTGACTTGTACGACAGGCATGGCATAGTTCTGGAAGAAGAAAGCCCCGATACTTATAATACTGATGGTGATGATTAGCGGGCGCATGATATGGACAAGTGAGACGCCCGCCGATTTCATAGCCAGTAATTCCAATCGTTCGCCGAGATTCCCGAAAGTCATAAGCGAGGCAAGCAAAATAGCCAGTGGTAGTGCCATCGGTACGAGAAATAGGGCGGCATACATAAACATTTCCGCCAAAACAGGAATCCCCAAACCTTTCCCGACCATGTCGTCAATGTACCTCCACAGGAACTGCATAAGCACAATAAACAGACAGATGCCGAAGGTCATTAAGAACAACGGCAGGAAAGTCTGCAGCATAAATGTATATAATCGTTTTATTTTCAACATTGCTTATCCGGTTGACGGCGCAAAAGTAGTGAAAAAACGATATGATCGCTAACAGAAATCACTAAAACAAGCTAAATACCGAGTGTACGTTTCAGTTCTTCTACTTGCGTGTCCCATAAATCGATAGAATCTTTTTTTTCATCTTGTTCGGCAAAATCCGTTATTTGTAAAGAAGTCGATCCTGTTAATTCATGGCTGTGGATCTGGAATTCGAAATAGGCATTTTCATCCTCTTCATCCATCCAACGGTAACGGATGCTCATTTCCGGTTTCATAGACAGCACTTCCGCTTCCTGTTCGGCTTTGTTCCATTTAAAAACATATATGTTACCATTGATAATAACATCATCGGCGAACCAGGCGGATAGTCCTGGAGGAGTTGTGAGGTGATTCCATAAGCTTCGTCGTGAAACTTTATCGAAAATGTATTCGATATGAAATTTCTCTTTTTTCATCTTTCATCGTGTTTATTGCGCAGCAAGATAATAAAAGAATTGATATTTGCCAAATCTGTTCGCCAAAAAACAACTCTAAATTAAGATCTTAACAGGAAGATTTCAAAATAGTTGAATTTTTTTTTATGAAAGTGTTGCACAATATAAAAATAAGCTCTACTTTTGCAGCGTCAATCAAGGAAATGATGACATTTGATGGCGAGATAGCTCAGCTGGTTAGAGCGCATGATTCATAATCATGAGGTCCCCGGTTCAATCCCGGGTCTCGCTACACGGAAAAAGACTTTGTAAACGTTTAGTTTACGAAGTCTTTTTTCGTTTTATCAGGTAATCAAAAACGAGGGATAGCATTAACGACTTTTGTTCGGTTTTATCTTTCGTGGATAAATATCTGCATTGCAAACTTGTCATTTTCTCTGGTTCTAGGGGGGGATATTACAAGTGACAACAGGGAAAATGTAGATTGGTAAATGATGATTTAGAACTTGGAGCTGTGAAACATGAACCTGTTTTCGGTGTGTAAAGTGGGAGGTATGAAAAAAGTCCAGGTTTTCTGTTCTTGTTAAAAAGAAGCAGAGAGCCTGGACTTTTATGATAATTATGTAACCTCACGGTTATATTAATTAGGTTTGCTTGCAGAATTAAGGGATTCGTGCAAACAGAGTATAGGGTAAAATTTCACAAATTGTATTGTGTTATTTCTTGCTACAAAGTTACGCTATCAATAGTGTTTATATGCGTGGTAAAAATATCATACGGGCATCGTATTCATATCATTCGTGATAATGCAAAATGCTTGTAATCAGATGAAATATTTATTAACGATTGTATTTGTATCATATTGGCTGGTATTCCTATCACGAAGGATCGCATATTTATAAAAAGTGGTGCACACTCGGAATAATCCGAATGTGCACCTATTGCATATAAAAAATTGAGGGTTGAATTATCCGACTGTAACATACTGAATAACAGTACCCCATTCTGAAATGCTAATATTGATATTGTTGCGGGAAAGGTCAAAAATGATATTTGTTTGTTCTCCTTCGTTTGCAGCCACGTTTTCTGAATTTTTGACATTTTCGGAAGAAAGAACTAAAACGTCATCTCTGTAAAGCTCTATAGTCATATTATCAGCCGGTAAAATGGAGAATGTACCTGTGGTTAGGTTGCCATTATCATTTAAAGTAGCTGGAATAATATATTCGATATCATTGCCTGTCAATTCACCATTGCAGTTGAATGAGCTTTTAGTTCTTTTGATTTTGTAATAATAATTGCCTTCTTTGGAGTCAAATACCTTTAAAGCACCTTTTGTCAAGATCGACATGGAAGACACCTTGCGTTCGATCTTTAATTCCTGCGAAGTTGCTTTTGTATAAGAACGATGTAGAACGATTTGTCCATAAAACAAGTCTCCCGGCAGATTGTTTGCGACGCCATTATTGTGTTTTAGGCTCACTTGCAGGTCTGAGATGACGTTTGCCTGGTTCATATTGCTGATTTCTTCGCTATTGCTTGAAAGGCCTGCCCAAGCGATGACGGTGATCTTGTCGGATCCCGGACAGTTTATTTCGACCGGCTTAACCTGTAAAAGATAATCATTGTCCACTGTGATTTGTTTGTAGAAATCGTTATTTTCATCGAAAACATACAGTGTAGTGCTTTTTACGTCCCCTTTGGCAGTGATGTCCGAATTCTCGGAGTATGCTTTCAAGATTACGGAAAAAGGTGCTTCTGTTTCCAGTGGAACTCTTTCATCTATGATTGAAATGGAATCACCATCGGAGGAGCAACTTGCGAAAGATAGAATAACGGACAATGTCCAAATAGAAAACAAACAATTTGTGAAAATTTTACCCTTTTTCATGACCCTAATTTTTTATATGCTAATTAAAACCCTATACTCTGAAGGAACTTTTGTTAGGTTAAGACCCTCATCAAAACCTTCGTTCCTTTTTTGATACTGCAAAGATATCATGGGTTTTCGAATGCTGCAATAATTTCTCATATAAAATATGTTAAACAGATCAAAATGGCAGGAGAATATCTCTTTATGAGGGCTGTTTATCTCATTTTTGCATGGTAAAGGTATTAATTATCATTCATTATTGAAAGGTCTACCCCTCTTTTAAAGGCAGGTAAAAGTATCATGAAGGTGGTTGATTCTGTCATGACTCGGATTTTGTTTTTAGATTTACCATTTCGCTGGTAAATGTATCAGCTGAGATAGGTGAAACTATCGATTCTTCCCTTGAAGTTGGTGATTGCCTAAGTTGATAGGTTTTCTGAATATTCATAATATAATGCCTCTTCTATGTCGTGTATAAAATATGTATATGTACGTGCATAAAACAGGCAAAAAAAAGTGGCGCACACGCGGAACAATCCGGATGTACGCCTATGCATATAAAAAATTGAGGGTAAAATAAATCAAATGAAATATTTTATTGATGGACAACTCATTTAGAGAAGCTTGTTTTGAAAAGTTTCCGATACTATGAATATTGATAATTAATGATTGTTTGCTATGAAACAAGCTGCATTCCATAATACCTTATTTGGAACCGATAAGCACTCGTCTGAATCTCTGTCCATTATTTTTCCACAAAAATAAAATGTCTTTTTCTGTTCTACAATAATACGTGCGTAAAAGATGTTAAACGTGTCAAAGTGTAGGTCTTTGTGTCATGCTCTGATGGGGCAGAGTTTTTTGATACTCTATTTTTAATTGCGTCTATCGGATGAAATTTGGATGCTGTCATGTTTTTGTAACGATTTTGTACATTTAAAAATATATGATTATCATGATATTTTTGAAAAATAGTTGGTGTTAAATATCTCGTAAGAAAAATATTTTTGCCATCTTTGTAGTGCAATGCTGACGATGAGTTTTGATTTATAGAAGGATATATAATAAATGCATATAAATATGAAGAAAAAATCTCTGTTCAGGAGGGTGAGTGGAGTGTTGACAGGTGTTTTTTTCAGTACTTCATTAATCTTGGCTGCCAATGAAAACGGACAACTATTCGGAAGTGAGACATTGATTGTGGTGGTTGCTCTACTGCTTTTATTTGTCCCCCTGTTTCTTTATGTGAGAAAATTACATTCCAATATGAATGACCGCTCGGATCGGATCATCAAGGAAAACGCCGCACTTGAAAGTTTGAATAAAGAAATCAGCTCCCGAAACGAAGAAGTGAATACCCGCAATGAAGAACTTGATTCCCGGAATAAGTCGTTGGAAGGGCAAATCGAGCAACAGGAAGAAAGATATCGGGTTTTACGGGAGCAGAATGACGATTTGGCGAAAGCCAATAGTGATTTGGTCCGGAAGAATAACGAACTGGAGTTGGTGATCTCTACATTAAACAATAACAAGAAAGAGTTGGAGCAGCTCATCGTAACCAAGATTAAGGAAAACGACATGATCCAGCGTGAAGCCGCCGACAAGCTTGCCGAAGCGGAAAAACGCCTGAAAGACGCTGAGAGTATCAACGACAACTTCTTTATCGAGACGATCCACGAAATGCGCACCCCGCTTTCCTTAGTGTTGGGTTCTCTTGCTTTGGTGGTGCAGAACGACGATCCGGAGAAAGATATGTCTACCCAGTTGCTTTCCGCTTATCGTAATACACTTGCCATGCAGGACTTGGCGGACCAGTTGATCGGTACGCGCCGTTCGAACGATGTCGCCAATTATTTGCGCATTGCCCGTTACGATATGGTCGAGATTGCCCGCCAGATCTGCGATATCTTTGTCGATTGGGTAGCCATGAACAACGTCGATTTCCGTATCAACACGCAGACACCCGCCCTTTGGGTCTGGATGGACCGTCGCAAGATGGAGTTTGCTCTGCGTATGTTACTGTCGAATGCCTTCAAAAATACGTTTGTTTATGGGAAAGTGACACTCGATATATCTGTTGTAAATGAAAACGGAAAAGCCTACAGCGCACTGGTTGTGACAGACGAGGGGTTGGATGAAGACGAAAGTACACGCCGCGGCTTGAAGCAGATCATGGACATGGCCGATGCGATAGGCGGTATGTACCGAAGCGAGTCGGACAAGAACGGCACTTCCTACACAATCATGATCCCGCTTGGCAAGCAGCATCTGTTGGACCGTCGTGTCGAGTTTGTGGAACCCGAATCCGACCTGGTCAAACTGAATGCCCGCCAGAAAGAAGAGATCGCCGAACTGATCCATGTGATTCCGCAAAAGAAGGAAACCGGAAAGAAACTCCTTGTGATCGACGACAGCGACCAGATACGCTGGTTCCTGAAGCATGTCTTTAATAAGGAATACCAGATATTGGAAGCCCGCAACGGCCAGGATGGGATAAACGTCGCTTTGAAAGAAGAGCCGGACCTGATCCTTTGCGACGTCATGATGCCGGTGAAAGACGGCTACGAGACCTGCCGTGAGATCAAGAACGATCCCAAGATGGCGCAGACGCCTGTCGTGATGTTGACAGCCAAAGTCGAGAGCGAAGATGTGATTACCGGTATCGAAGCGGGTGCTGACGATTACATCACGAAACCTTTCGACGTAGAAATTCTGCGGAGCAAGATCAACAGCCTGATGAAGAAGCGTGACGATATGAAACGTTACTTCTCTAATTCTTCTGCTGTTTCGCACGATGAAGAAAACACGCTGTCGACCAACCCGTTCATGGATGCCGTTGTCAAAAACATAGAGAAACACCTCGATGACTCTACTTTTGAGGCAAAAGTACTGGCAGACTCATTGAATATGAGTCTGCCAACCTTGTATAGAAAGATTAAACAATACTCAGATCTGAGTATCCTTGAACTGACACGCAACATAAGGCTGAAAAAAGCCGCCGAACTGCTTGCCAGCCAGCAATACTCCGTACAGGAAGTCGCCGAAATGGTGGGGTTTAACGATACGGCTACATTCCGTAAACGCTTTACCGAGCAATACGGAGTTACACCTTCACAATACGGAATTCCAGCTTAAGGCTGGACATTCCGTCCTTCCGGACAATTTGTCGCACTATATTCCTCTCTTATTCTTGTCCTATAATAAGAATGTAAACGGCATAAAAACTAAAAATATCTCAAAAATAGGTGCAAATAAATCAAAATAGCCACTTAGAGCTTTACCGATTATATTTGAGAGTCACGCCCCTAATGTGTTTTTACTTTTTCTTCCACCTTTGCAATGTCGAAAGACGATAACCCGAAACGATGAGACAGATGAAGATAATATTATAAATGGTATCAATAAATATAGTAAAGATAGTTAGCCGATGGGAAGTATAGGACAACATAAAACACAACAATCGTTCCGAACAACTCAGCAAGCTATAGAGTAAGAAAAATAAAGATCATTATATAAACGAATTTATTAACTTTTTAATTTTGAAAAATATGAAACTAAGAAATTTAATGTATGCAACAATGATTGCATGTGCGTTCGCTTCGTGTTCGAATGATGATGTGCCGACTCCGGATAACGGTAATTCTGATATTGAAGGTGGAACTTCTTTGGCTTTGAAGATAGATCAGCCGACAACAAAAGCAGGGGAAGGTGATATTCGCAATTTGACTGTATTGGTTTTTAATGGAGCTGGAACAAACGACATAAAGTTAGAAAAGAAAGCAACTGTAGAAGAAGAAGGGGCAGTTGAGGTTTTACAGACAAAACTGACCCCGGGAAATAAAACAGTGTTAGTATTGGCAAATGCAAAAGATGAAGTTGCTACCTTTAATGAAGAAACGACTTCTTATCAGAATGTTCTTGATGCTACAACTAAGTTTGAATTGTATTCAGAAACTGATGGTGATTTTTCAATGAATAGTAAAGCTTATGAAGTTACGTTGAAAGCGAATGTAACAAATTATTTAGGTTATGGCTTATCAGGTGATAAAGAAGGTAATTATTTGCCACAAGCAGGAGATGGAGCTGTGAAGATGTATCGTAATGTTGCTAAAGTTGTTTTGAAAGGAATCAAGATAAAAGAAAGCGTTGCAGAGGGGCAGCAATATCCTAATGCTGAATTGAAATTGAAGGAAATCTTTATTTTGCATGGACATAATAATTCCAAACTGGTTGGTGCTAATGGTGCTGAATGGGGAGCAACTATGATGGATGGTTCTTACGGTAATGGTGTGGTAAGTGATGTTTATACGAAATATTTAGAAGATGTTTCTGAAACAGATAAGATTTTTAATTATATACAAGATCCGACTTCTAACTATGTGTATGAACCTACGTTTGTTTCGGTTTTTGATGATGTGACTGTTTCTAAAACTGAGGCTTATGCACCTAAAGATATGAAGACTTTTTATCCCTATGAAAATACAAGTGGTGAAGACGGCATACAAACGTTGTTAGTAATTAAAGGTGACTTTAGTTACGATGGTATTAAATCTGGTGATAGTGAACCTTCAAGAATTACAGAATCAAATAGATACTATTCTTTTGCCATTGGTAATACAGGAACAGTAAGTGAAAAGGTTCCGACAGACTTTGTTGGTTTACGTGCTGATGACAAAATTCATGGTGTTATGAGAAACTTGCAGTATAACACAACTATCACAGTTACAGGCCCTGGTTACAAGACACCTGTTGGTCCTAAGTATGATGAAACATTCTTGGATGTTAAGGTTGAAGTTGTTCCTTTTGGTGAAGTTAATCAAGATGTTGAGATTTAATTATCATCATTCGTTATAGATTAAAAATCCTCAGCCTATTTTAGGTTGGGGATTTTTTAGTTTATAGAAATGTTTTTTAGACATGAGGTTGTATAGAATAACTTTTACTTATGGTGATACGGGAAGTTTGGTCGCCTTGAGTATCTTCTTGCCAGAATGAAAGATTATGGGACTTTTGTGTCTTTGTGGTATCTGTTGCACAAACCTATGCAAACCTATCAAAACACTTGTGTGATAGATTTGTCTATTAATAAAGAGAGTAGCACCTATTCTTAGGGTAAGCAAAGGGAAATACTTTTGTACTATATAATATTGCAAGGAATAAGAGGAATAAATAAAAATATATATTTATGAAATTAAGGAATTATTTTTTATTGAGTATAGTGGTAGGAGCAGCTGTGGCCTGTTCTTCAAATGAAGACATTCCTGAAGAACACGTTTTTACCCCCAATGCGACGTTGTCGTTGGCTACAGGTGTGTATGGGGATGGCCGTACAAAAGCAGTTGGAATTGATGTTACAGAAGAAGAAGAAAAAGAAAATAAAATCCATACATTGGATGTGCTTGTCTTTTCCGGTACGGGAGATGATGCTGTGTATCAGACTCAACGCCGAGCTAATGAAACTACCCTTGTCCCCGATATAGCGGTTGAAGCTGGTTCGGCGACGATTGTTGTTTTGGCTAACTCAAGTATTGATCCAAAAGCATTTGTAGGAAAAAAACTTAGTCAAGTGTTGGAATATACTCATTCTTTGAAAGATGAAACATTGGATCGTGGACTTTCTATGAGTAGTAAAGTGATAGAAACCAATTTAACTATCGATACACATAATATTTTTGGGGATGCTAATAGTTTTGTGGGTAATCATTCTCCTAATGAAATTAAGGGAGGCAAGATCGAATTGTATCGCCATGTTGCCCAAGTCAACTTGAAATCCGTTAAGATTTCAACTACGAATACCGGAGCGACTTTTCAACTTGAAAAAGTCTTTATGGCTAACGTGAAAGGCTACTCTCACATAGCATCAAAAAAAGAATATCCTAATAATTGGGTTGAGGCGAATGCTGCTCCTTCCGGTGAGAAATTGTGGTGGTATGGTGACTACTTCGAAGATGATTGGAATGGAGAGTATAAAATAACTAAAGATGGTGTAATGATTGATTTTCTCGCATGGACTCCAGGAACTATTGAGATAACGAAAGATGCTGTCTTGGAGACAGAGAATGGTAAACGGGCGGTAGCTTCTTTCTATGTGTATGAAAATCTGAAAGAAACGCCGGTTGGTCAACGTACCTTGTTGGTGCTGAAAGGTACTTATATTGATAATAACGGCAAAGTTGAAGAAGATCGTTTCTATACAATTTCAGTTAATGATCCAAATAGGGGATATACACTGACAGAAGGTGAAGACGTTCCTAAACACAGCTTTGTCAAACGCAATTATCGTTACAACATCTCCCTCACCATTAATAGCAGGGGTTCCGACCGGCCGTATGATCCGGTGACTGAGGCTTGTATGGATGTGGCTGTTACGGTGGCTGACTGGGATGTGATCGAGCAAAATGAAGATTTGGATTAATAGGGTAAAATGAATAGGAATAAAAAACAAAACGTTATGAAATCAATATTGACAAAAAAGGTTTTATTTCTGGCACTTGTCGCAGTTACGGTCTTTACCACCGGCTGTATCAAGGAAGACTTGGACGAGTGCTATAAGCTGACACTAAAGGTCGTGAATCACAAAGGTGATGATATCACGGCTTTGAGCGTTGTTTCGGAAGCCAAGCTCTTTATCTACGATAACAACTCGAAGCTGCTTGACACGCGCGATCTCAACGATGCCTTTATCAGAGGCAAAGAAACCATTGAGTTGAACTATCCTGAAAGTTCGAAACTGCATCTGATCGCATGGGGAAACCTCAAGGGACATCAGGATGTGAACGAGGCCACCAAGGTCGAAGACTTTGCCGTTTCTCTGAAGAGCGAAGGCGAGATCGCACAATCTCCCGACAGCATCTTTTTCGGCGATATCGATGTGACGGTACGTGGGAACGGTGTGGCTGGCGGAAACCAGGAAATCGTGCTCGAACCCAAAACCGGAACGGTCGAGATGAGAACGCTTAACCTTCAATATGCCCTGACGGCAAGAGGGCTGCGTGCGACTGATGAATGCGACTTCTATATGGACCGCACTTTGAACACGATCGACTATAAGGGCGAGTTGACTGGCGACAGTGTCTACTACAACCCCGAAGCCGACTGGAAAGGCTCCGAATGGGAAACGACAGGACCACAGGCGCTTTATTTAGGCCAGAATATGACCGGAAGCATACAGGTCGGCAACGACCGCTACGAAGTGAAGGAAGGAACTTTCGACGACGGTACGACAGGCCCGATCGAAATCCATCCGTTCCAGCGTACATTGGTACTATTCGCATGGGGCGAAGACGGCGCCTTCTTAGGCGCAAGGATCAAAGTGACTCCTTGGGGTGTTGTCGATGATGATATTGAATGGTAATAAGAAACGAATGCTAATATATAAAGACGAATGAGTATGTTACATAAAAATATAATAAAGCTGGCAGCCCTCCTTTGGTGTGTGCTGACAGTTGCTTCGTGTACCAACGAAGATTTCGATAAAGGCAACAACGGTCTGGATGTCCCCGAAGGCCTGCCAGTGACCTTGAAACTGAATATCGGCACCCCCGAAGTCCCGGTGGTGGAAACGAAATCCTTAGATAATGGTGATACCTTCGGTGCGATCAATGACTTGGCGGTGTTAGTGTATGATGAGAAGGGGGAAAACCCGATCGTTACGTTTCATGATGTGGAAGGAGAGAATCTAACATCTGTAAATAATATGACTTTCGATGCCAAGACCGGCAAGCACAAGATCTATGTGTTGGCAAATGTCGGTTCTGAGGATGCTGCAAAAGAATATACAACGGAACAAGCTCTGTTATCCAAACAAATTGAATCTCAAGGACCGATGGGAACAGAAATGATGCTGGGGTTTGTCGCAAAAGATATGGAGACGAGCATAAATCTATATAACAGTGGCAATAACGAAGTGATTGATATAACAGGCGATGCTTCCTTTGCAGCAAAAGTCGTGCCGCCTTATTCAAAGATAACGTTCAAGATCACGAAGGATCTGCCGAGTGACAAACATGTTTATTTGGCCATAACAGAAGTCAATGTCCGTCATTTGCCTGTTAAATATAGTCTGCTCCCCTATGAAAAGTGGACGATGGACAATGGTGTATCGGGTGAAAGCATCATCTCTTTGTATGAAAATAAATCGGCAAAGCCGGAAGATGAAGTAGGCGCATTAGTCGCCGGCAAGTATTTTTATATGTATGAAAATTTGCAAGGTGAGAATAATATTAGCAACGATGATCCATCATTAAAAACTCCTGTTGGTTTGGAGGTCCCGACAATAGGAGATGGCAAGATCGACTATACTGAGTGGTTTAAAAAATGGTCTTCCGTACCTTGTACTTATATAGAGGTAAAAGGGAATTACACGATTTTTACTTCTGAACCGGGTGTCAATCATGTCGGGGATGGCGAGATCAACTATCGTTTCTTCTTAGGTGAGAATAGTACATCGGATTTCAATATCAAACGCAATACTCATTATAATGTGACTTTGGCCTTTACCGGTCTGGCCGGCAAAGACGAATTGCAGTATGAATGGCGCGTACAGGCGGATTTGGAAAACTCGACGTTTTATCCGAAGGGGACATTGGTAATTGATGGGGCTGTATCTCCGGTTGGTTCGGTTCCCTTTTATGTGCTTAATGGAACTTCATCACTTCTTTCGATTACTGTTCCTGATTTAAGTAATATGGATATGGAAATGTACTATCTTTCAAAAGGTGATGGATCTTATCCGGATTATTGGACTGGAAGCTCGACACCTCCTTCGAAGGTCCTGCAGTTAGGAACAGACGAGTATACTATGTTTGGAATACATCCTCGTAATATAGGTATTTTAGGTAGTTCAGGTCATACCTCAGGAACAAATAGGTATGTATATATTGGGCATGAAGGTGATGATCAGTACAATAAGTTTAGTAGTAATGCCCGTAGTCCATATAGGGAGGCTGTAGCAAATGGTGAAATTTATCGATCTGTTTCTGTGGAGATAACAGGAAAAGAATCTCTTGAGGTAAAAGAGTTCCCGCTTCTGTATTTGGGTACTGCAACGGATGATGTTGCTATTGGAGAAAATGGTGAGGGTAATTTTTACTATGCGAGGAGAGTTGATGGTGGAGCACGTTATTTCCAGGATCAGTCAGATAATTATGTGCAAAAATACATACCGGTAACAGGGAAATTAAGTGATATGTCGGAAGCAATGACTAATTGTGATCATGGGAAGTATGCAGCAGGTATTTCGATTTATTATTATTTGCCAAGCATTAACGATATGGAAAATATTCAGAAATACGAGAGAGCTTTCCCTTTAAAAAATGATTTTTATTGGACTACAGATGGCCTTTATAATCCTGTTACGAAAGCAACTGCAACTTCAGGAGAAGGGTATATTCGCTGTATTTTGAAACATAAATAAACATTATGATTATGAAACTATCAAACATATTCCTCTCGACCCTGGCAGTACTCCTATGCTGTACTGCTTGCTCCAAGGATGAAGAATCATTTAAGGGGAAGGATGCGGATGCTTCGTTGAGCATTGCGGTCAAGGCGGCGGGGTCGGCCGTAACGAAAGGGTTTCACCCGAATGATGAGAATGAGTTGGCCGGAGAGGCCAAAGTAAATAACCTTTCGGTGCTCGTTTTCGACGAAAGCGGTGCACAGCTTATCGGCTACGGTTGGCAGGCGACCAACTCGGAAGGCGAGGCCTCTATCCTGAACGTGCCTGCTATGACTATGCGGGCGCAGATCGTGATCGTTTCCAATACGCCGGAAAATTCGCTTGCCGGTGTTACGAGCTATTCCGATTTCGAATCCAAGCTGGCACAACTTGCCGACCAGTCTCAGAGCAACTTGGTCATGAGCAGTCCGGTTATTACGACCCAAGCGCCTCTTGTTAAGGGAGACAACTATCTGGGATATGCATCGATGGGCAGTGAAAATATCAACGGTATCGCCGAACCAGTCGAAATCACTCGTCTTGCCGCTCGTCTCGACTTGGTCAATGTCAAGACCGATTTTACAAAAGCACTTCTGCGCAATCGTACAGTGAGAGTGGAAGAGGTCACGATATTGAACCAAAGCACGGCTTCACGTTTTTTCAGCCGTGATTATTGGGGAGTGGTGATGGCAACCGGACACCTCGGCAACAGCGATGCGACAGCATTGAACCGCGATATCGCCAACGGTTCTCCGATAAACGACACACCTTATGTGCACTACGTGATGGAAAACGATGGCTCTGAAGCCCCGACAGAAATACAGGTCAGAGCAACTTTGCTTGAAACGGACACGTATGAGGCGGAAACAAAAATATTCACCGCCGTAATTAACCGGAACGGTCTGGACAGAGGATATAATCACAACTACGTTAAACGCAACTATGTATATCGCCTGAATGTCACCTTCGGAGATACCAGTTTCGATGGCGACCACGAAAAAGATCCCAATATACCGATTCCGCCACGGCCGACTACCGGAGACCTGGATGTACAAGTCGAAGTGGTCAATTGGGGACAAGTGAGCCAGGATGTTGAAATCTGATGATGGCAACACATAGGGTAAATCTTTAAAGTAGAACAAATTAAACGTATTACAATTATGAAATTAAGAAATTTATTTTTAGCCTCTTTGGCAGTTTGCACAATGGCATCCTGCTCAAAAGACGATGACGGAATATCCGGCCCGCAGGAGGTAGACGCTTATCTCTCTTTCGCCTCCACAACCGATGCCATGACGAAGGCATCGACCGAAGGTGATGATGATGCCGGCAACGGCAAAGAAGCCAAGATCCAGTCTTTGACGGCTTATGTCTTTGACGAAGCCGGAAAGTATGTGATCAGTAAGCATGTCAGTTTGGAAGGTTCCGGTACGGTAGGTGAGGACTATAATGTTACTGGAGAAAGCGAAAATCAGTCCATCACCTCAATCAAGGCTATCCATGTGAAAGTGGCAAAACCGACTACAGAAGGAGGAAATTCTTCTACAACCTTTAAAGTTGTTTTGTTGGCCAATACGGGTCAACTTTCACCGGCTGATTTGGATGCTTTAAAGGCTGAAAAAACAGTTGCCATAACAACATTCAATGAAGAGAAAGTCGGTGAATCTTATTTGCCTATGCATTCAGACGTTTTGACTGTAACGGGCTTGAAGCCTATTGAAGAAAAAGAAGATGGGACAAAAATTCATCATTTGAACTGGTATAAAGATAACACTTCATGCGTTGTGTCCGATACACCGACAGATGGAACGCATGTCACAACAGTACCGGATGGGGCGGGAAAGGTTACTATGACCCGTTCGATCTCACGCGTGCAGTTCACTTCTTTGAAGTCAAGCTTCACAGCCCAGTATGCAGGTGTTACTTTTAAGATCGATTCTATCTATTTGGCAAATGTCCGTAATAATGCAACAGTCATGGGTAAAGAGGATACGAAGGCTAATTATTTCAGAGGTGGGCCAGTTGAGTTTGCTGTGATCCAAAGCTTGATTGATCCGAAGGCTGGTGTTAATGCTTCCTTTGCTAAGACATATGAAACTCCTCTTGTTCTGTCTAATAAAAGTGGTGAACTTGATGTTACTGCTTTAGGTTTCGACAAATACATCAATGCCAATCAACCTGAATATGCAGAGGGTGGTTATTTGACACGTATTTTGATCACCGGAATTTTAATGGATGGCAATCGTGTGTTGGGCAAGAAATACTTCCATATCCCTTTGAAGTTGGTTGGTGATGCCGGTAATGTCGCAAGCAACAAGTTCTTCAAGATCTCGGCAACTATCACCGGTGAAGGTAGCCCGAATCCGGATGAAATCTTGGAAAATGCTTGTATCAATTTCAGTATTGAAGTGGCACCGTGGAATGTGGTCGAGCAAACAGAAGATGATACGAATTAATAAAATCATTAATTCACAATAACCAAAGGGGACGTTTCAAAACGCCCCCTTATTTTTTGTCTATTAAAAGAAGCTTATCGTTTCTATCGCAATTAAAGGGTGTGCCTCTCAATTTGCCTTTTGGTATTTTTACCACTTAATCTTGAAAGTTTCGCCTATCGCCTCCTGTCGGCATTCCCTGTACATTTGCACCGTAAGTTAAATGAGAAAATACATAGGGTTATGAAAATTAAGAATATATTTTTTGCAGCAATATTAGTTTTTGCCGGTTTTTCCTGCTCCATGGAAGATGATACAATCATGAACGATGTAGAGAAGGGTATTGAAGAAGCCACGGAAGCTTATACAGTATTGGACTTCGGGGTCGCTTTTAATGAAATGACTACAAAAGTCGGTAAAACAAGCGTTGAGTCGAGTGAGGATTTGGAGGCAAGTGAAGCTGAAAGACATATGTCTGACGTTTCTATATTCTTATATGAAGAAGGAAAACTTATAGAAATTTTGAAAGCGGATGATCTGAATATAACCCTTGTCGCAGCAGCTTCTTCCGAGACTACGGATAATAATCCTTTGGAAAATTTGAAGTTTGTGACCAAATACAAAGAAGGACGTACATTGACTGCCCACGTTGTTGTAAATGGCGGGAAGTTTTTGCAGGATATCCCTTTCGGAACTTCAGTAACAGAGTTGAATAAAACTGTTTCAGGCTGTCTGTCTGCAAAGGAGCTAATCAAATATGGCACTAAAAAAATTGTTTTTGGAACAGATGTGATAAATCATTCTGTTTCTCCGAGCGAAGCAGAACAGAATCCTAACATAATCCTTGTAACAGTCTCCCAAATCGCAGCCCGTCTTGACTTTTCTCAGTTTAGTGTGACACTTGACGGTTTTGAAAAGACTCCGGTTGTTACTTTAGAGGAAGCTAAATTCGTGAATTTGCAACAGGATGGCAAGATCGTTGAAGGATATGTGAAGAGCAATGTTGCAGTTGGCAGCTCTTTGGATTGTAATAACAATGAGGGAGATAACTCAATAGTTTGGACTGACATGGGAACAGCCTATGGCTATGCTAACCAATATGGACAAGATTCTAAAACGAATACAGCCCTATACGTGAAGTTCACAGTTGACGGTAGAATTTTTGAAAAGACATATCCGATCAATCCGGATAATATAAATAAGGAAGTCGATCATAACGGTATCAAAGGCGGCTACCTTTACGACATCAAGGTGCATTGGACGATTACTCCAAAATGGGGAGATTCCACAATCGAATTCTATACGAGAGACTGGGTTCATAATACCATCCCGGAAGTTGTATTGTGATTAAATAGGAGAGTATAAAAATGAAAGTATCGACAGGTAAAATACACACAATTATGAAAACGAAAAATATATTCCTGACAGCTATATCTGCATTGTTCATCTTTGCAGCATGTACTGAAGAAAAAATAATAGACGCTCCGGGCGTTTCCGGCAAAGGCGATCTCGTCATCGAACTATCCCCCTCTTCCGTCATCACAAAAGCTGCTGCGGAAGATAAAGGATATGTGTATGCGACAGAGGAAGAATTGAATGTAGAGGATTGCTGGATATTCGTGTTCGGTGAAGATAAAAAATATATTACGTCTCAGTATTTTTCTGGCGATGCTTTATCGGAAACTGAGAATGAATATGTAGATACCTCCGCTCCAAATGGAGGTAGCCAGACGTATAAAAAAGGATATACAATCACTTTAACCGGTTTGGATTATGGCACTTATGACTTTTGGGTCGTAGCCAATCCGACAGAGGCTAATGATGCTTATGAATCTTGTCAATCTCTGGATGCATTGAAGGAGATTATTGAAGGTGGCGATTCATATCAAGTTGCATTTGCAGATAAAGCTAACCAGTTGGTGAAAGTCGGTAACAAATCCGCAACATTTGACGTGACGACAGTCGCTTCTCCAATCCAGATCCCGTTAACACAGTTGGCTGCACGGGTGGAACTGAAAGTGCGGGTGGATATTCCGAGACAATTGTTAGAAGGGAAATATGAGTATCCGGATTTAGAAAGTACGAGTGGAGTGCTTACAGAGGCACAATTAGAAAAATTATTCCCTGATGGTAAGATACCTGGAGGAGTAAAGACGAATGCACAAGAATTAAGTGAAAGAGACAGTAATGGTAAGCTAAAGTATACATATTTTGGTCATCCCGTTACGACTACATCTACTCCCAAAAGTGCACATCCTGGCGCTTTGTCAGTTATTAAAAAGACAAAATATAAAGGTTTTTTGTTGAAAGAAATTAAGCTTGTGGTAGAGGATATACGAATTAAAAGTGAACTTGTGCCGAACAAAGAAGAATTTGAAGGACAGTTGGGTATAGCCTCTTTTGATCCGAATGAAGATGTAAGTACTACTTATTCTTTTAAATTTTACACATATACAAAAGAAGATTTAAAGATAAACTTGACGGGGAATCTTTATGATGCTGAATATCAAGTTTCTCAAAAAGGAAAAGTAGAAGATTGTATGTTTGTAAACGATAAGGCTCCAAGTGAGTTGGTTGCGCAGATTAATTCAGGTAATATTAAAGAGGGTGAAACCTTACATTTTACAGGTGGTAATGGTTGGGGAGATAAGGGAGTTGGTGTCATGCTCTGTAACGAGGAGACTTGGGTTGCTGTTGATGAAACAATAGAAAATTCGACGATTGAGGGGGAGGTTAAGCATTATTCCTCCGGCAGCGTAACCCTGAAACCCGAAGGTGGTTTTCAAGTCGGCAATATGTATGAAGCATCTGCATTGATACAGAGTGTTCCGGCTACAGGCTCTTTAAATATAGTGATAGAAAATATTCAGTCTGGAGGCGAGATCGATTTCGGCTTCAATTAATTACCAAAGCGATTATTAGTCTTTCAAGGGCTATGCCGAAACAGCTTTGTTCCCGCGCCAAGCGTGTGGAGACAAGGCTGTTTCGGCATAGCCCTTGAATTTTGATAGAGGTGTGCCAATATCGGTATCCCCCGTTTTTCAGCAGTTTAAACCTCTATCTCCCCGCAAACTATCCCGAATCTCCCCACAAACTAACTCAAACCATGCCATAAACTAATTCATAGCATATTACATACTCTCTATAGATAGTACGACATAACACCGATAGGTAGTACTACCTATTAGCAATTCATAGTACTACCTATACTTTATACATAGTACTACCTATCCCAACTTTCCTGTATGTCCCGGATTAGTTTATGGTATGGTTCGAGTTAGTTTCCGGTATGTTTTGTGTTAGTCTGTGCATAAAATAATTGAAAAACAATAGATATCCGAAATATAAACCTTACCTTGCAGGAAATTTAAAAACTAATGCTAATATGAAAATAACGCAACTTCGCGGTGACCTGGCGGCTTTCCGTAACCTTGAACTAAGCATTGTCTTGAATGCCATGAAAACGGAAAATAGCCGGAAGCCGGTGACCACCTTGCGGCAGAACATTCCTTATCTGACTCCCGGGATAAAAAGCCTTGCAGCAGAAAAGATACCTGTAGTTTTGTTTGGCGTTACGCTGAAGCGGGATGATGAGAGGATCGGTGTGGCCACCTATGCAGGATTGGTGCTGCTCAGTATTGGTAACCTGATCGGTTATGCGGAGGCGGCTGCCATACGGGACCGGGCGGCGGGATTTCCGCAGACACTCGCTTCGTTTGTAGGATCGAGCGGACGGAGCGTTAAAATCGTGGTTCCTTTTACCTTGTCGGACGGTTCGCTGCCGAAGACGGAAAGGCATATGCGCCTTTTTCACGCCCATGCCTGCCTTCGTGCAGGACGCTATTACGAAGCACAGCTCCAGTTGCCCGTCGAATGGAAAGAAGAAGGATGCCCGACGCCGGAACAAGGATGCCGTGTGTCGTATGATCCCGACCTGTATTATAATCCGGATGCCTTGCCGATCCGCTTGGAACAACCTTTGCAGATGCCTGCTCCTGTGACGACACGCGAGGCACACGATGCCGAGACGGACCCTCTGTTGCGCATGGCGCCCGGCTATGAACGCTACAAACGCATATCGCTCCTTTATGAAACCAGCCTTACCGACACCTTTCGGCAGGTCGGGCCGGAAGACGGTGGCGATGAAGGACGGAAAAAGTTCATCGTGCATCTGGCGCGTAAATGTCGGCAATCCGCCATCCCGGAGGAAGATGCCGTCCGTTTTGCCCTGATACACCCGTTCGGCAGGGAGCAGGAGATGGAGTTGAGGGCGACGTTCGGGAACGTCTACAGGAAAGAAAAACATTGCAGCGTACGGCCCTGTATGCCTCGGCGGATGCTGGTGGCGATGCAGATGGAAGAGTTTATGACAAGGCGTTATGAGTTGAGGTTCAACCGGATGAAGGGATGCAAGGAGTATCGCGAACGACATTCGCTGTTTACGGACTATCGCCCGGTGACGGCCGAGGCGGTTAAAAGCATCTGTTTCGAGGCGCAGTTGGAAGGGATATCGGCAATCGAATATGACGTGCAGCGTTACGTGGACTCCCGGCGTGTTTCCCATTATTGGCCGATCGAGGAGTTCCTTTTCGATCTGCCGCATTGGGACGGGCAGGACCGCATCCGTGCCCTTGCCGATTGTGTGCCATGCGAAAACAAGGAGTGGAGGGATTTCTTTTATATTTGGTTCCTCAGTATGGTGGCACACTGGTTGCAGATGGACAGGGAACATGCCAATAGCACGTCACCCCTGTTGGTCGGGCCGCAGGGGTGACGCAAGAGTTCTTTTTGCCAGAGTCTTCTGCCACCTGAACTGCGGCCTTACTATGTCGATGGGATCGACTTGGGAAGCCGGAAGGATGCGGAGATGGCGTTGAACCGTTTCGCGCTGATCAACCTGGATGAGTTCGACTCGATACCCGCTTCCCGTCAGCCTTATTTGAAAAACCTGCTTCAGAAGGCGAAAGTGACGTTGCGTAAGCCTTATGGCGAGAGCATGGAGGAGATGAGGCGGTTCGCTTCGTTTATCGCAACCTCCAATACGTTCTCTTTGCTGACCGATACCACCGGCAGCCGCCGTTTTATCGGGGGGGGGGGGGAGGGGGTGGGGGAAACCAAAAGAGAGAGCGAGGGAGAGGCGGGGAG
>OGOT01000928.1_pt1 | contig 22329 bp, 19 predicted proteins | sample 1552791 | NCBI WGS metagenome assembly OGOT01 (sample SAMEA2580160, study PRJEB22360) | human gut metagenome | biome: human gut; feature: human-associated habitat; material: faeces | place: Denmark | collected 2008/2010
CAATACAATTCGAGTTTTATAAGAATCCCCAACCGGAAAAAGAAGGGGAAGAACCTAGTTATCACCCACGGGTGGTTAATTTTCAACATGTAACCACTCAAAAGCTGGCAAGAGAAATCCACATGGCAACTACTTTCGGGAAAGCGGAAGTAGAAGCCATGCTAATGGAATTGAGCAGATGCATGGGCAACCATCTGTGCGAGGGAGAACGAGTACACCTGGATGGGATCGGCTATTTCCAGGTTACATTACAGGCTACCGAACCCGTGCACTCACTTACCACCCGTGCAGACAAAGTAAGATTAAAGTCCATTAACTTCCAAGCTGACAGAGATTTAAAAAGTTTGTGCATGAGTACTCATTTACGACGTTCGAAATACAAACCACATTCCGCTTCTCTTTCTGAAGAAGAGATCGACAAGAAACTCACTGGATATTTTGCCAATCACCCCGTATTGACCCGTTCCAATATGCAGTCACTCTGCTGTTTCACTCAAAGTATGGCCAGCAGACAAATCCGTCGCTTAAAGGCACAGGGCTACTTACAGAATATAGGCAAGCCCACACAGCCTATTTATATACCAACCCCGGGGCATTATGAGAAATGAGTTCAACGGGTATGAGAAATAAGCCAAATGAAGGCTAATTCGTGAATAAAACTATGAGAAATGCCGATTTTCAAAACATTTCTCATAGTTTATTCTATTAGTTATCTGGCACTTAGGTCATATTTATGAGAATATGAGAAACAAATATTTTATATCCATTCTGACAATGTAACTCCAGCTCGCGTGCAAGCTCATAGGGAATATCCGAAAAGAAACTTTGCAAGCGACGGAAAAAAGATTCATAATCACCGGCACGCACTTCACGAACAAATTTCAGAATTTCAAAAGGAGACTCCACCTTATTGACGTTCGCATAATAAGGAAGGAGAAAACGGATAAATCCTTCCTCCACTTCACGATTAGGAAAACCTAAACGATATATTCCAAAACGCTCATCATGCCCCTTAATGGTGAGGTATCCGCTCTGATAAATCACCGGGATAGGATTGGTAGATTCGGCAACTCTACTCTAACCTTACCATCAACCGCTTATGCACGTTTATTTACGCCCCAGACATTATAAGAAAGAATATTTCCTGCAGGTTCCCCGTCAATACAGGAAGCCGACAATCCAAATCGGCAATTTACACCTGTAAGGCGTTTCTATTCCATCAGCTAAAATATAAGAATCAGGCACATCTGCAATCTGATCATACGTTTTACCTTCACCACCAACTTCCAAAATATATCTTCCATTGACCCTAAAATCTCCGGTTTTCTTCCCGTACTCCACTTCATTGTCACACGAAAGTTGATTGACCACAAACGTTTCACGTGCCGTTCCTATTTTCACAGGATGAGAAGCTAAAGCATATAGCAGATTAGGATTATCCAGGAAAATCTTATCCGGCTTTTGCATCTTCTTAACAGACAATAGATCCGCGTATAGCAAATGGAGCAGTTTCGCCTTTTCCAAGCTATTCAGATATTCGATGACAGTATTACGATGAATACCTATAGTTGTTGACAATTTGGAAATATCCACCTCAAAAGGAACAGAAGTTGCAAGAATGCCCAACAAGGCCTTTATCTTACGCACATTACCCACATCAATTCCACACAACTGGGGCAATTCCGTTTCTACAATAAAATTAACAACCTGTTCTATACTTGTATAATAATCTATCTGATTTTTCAAATAAAACGGATAATATCCATATTGCAGATATTCTTTAAAAAGAGGTAAAGGGCGACACACTTTATTCACTTCCGAACAAATCTTTTCGGGCGAGGTCAAGACTTCTTCCAGCGTACATACGGGAAAGCTCATTTGTTTATAAAACAATAGAAATTCTCGGAAAGAGAGCCCCTGCATCTCATAAGGGATACAGCGTCTGGATAAGTCGGCATCAGCATTTAATATATTGAGTAAAGAGGACGCGCTGAACACAACCTTCAAATCGGGATACATGTCATATACTTCTTTTATCTCCTTACTCCAAGTCGGATATTTATGTACCTCATCCAGAAAGAGATGCTTTCCTCCATTCTTTACGAATACATCCGCCAATTCCAGCAAAGTATGATTAGAGAAATAAACAGAATCCAGTGTGCAATAGAGCACTTCCCTACTATAAACCTCATAATGCAGTTTCATATACTGTAACATTAAAGTCGTTTTTCCCACTCCTCGAGGCCCTCTAATAGCCACCAACTGAGCATCCCAATTGATTCGATGCATCAATGTCCTTATAATTTCAGTCGATGTCAATAACAACAAACGGTCTTGTTTTGCAAAAAGAGTTTCCATATATTCCTATATCTTAGTATTATGAGATACAAAGATAATCATTTGCTGTTTGCAAACAGCATTTTCTCTCACTTTTTGCTGTTTGCAAACAGCAAATGAACACGCTTTCAACAAAAGGTGTCTCAAGCCTATATCTACCATATAATGTTCCACCTGATACAATACTTACGGAGAATTCCTGAAACCTTTTATTCCACAATGGAATGGAGACGTAAGAGTTTTACCGTCAACGATGCACTCTCAAATCTTCAAAGGGTCAAGAAAGGAAACATTTCTTATCAGAATTGGAATAACATATGCAAAAAAGAAATAGTAGCGATTATTTAACATTGAACATTTATATAAGCAGAAAAGAATTGCCAGTAAGGGATCAAGTGATTATATAAAAAGAATGATTGCATACAAAATGGCAGAAAGCGACCTCAATAGACATCTGGTGTATTGTCAGAAAGCACATAAGACAAATTCGTAATATTCAGATACACCTTGTCCACTTTGCCTAAAAGTCTGACACCTTCCGTCTCTGCCCGAAGCTGATTAATTATTCCAGCCTTTTCCAGATAACACATCAAATCGGAAACTGTATTTCTATTCATATCAAGCAAAGTCGCCAACTTGGTAAAATTAGGTTTAACGGAACACTTTTCGCTATGATATACAACAGTCTTTTCAATTTCAATGCTGTCGCTATATTCATATTCGCAAAAGTCGGTATATCATTTTCCAAAGTCTGCTTAATGATACTTTGTAAACGAAGCAAATATCCCTTTTCCTGAAAGAAAGGGTAATAGCCATGTTGCAGATACTCCTTAAACAACAAAATAGGACGCGCCTCGACATAAGGAAAATCTACTTTATGTTTCAGTATATCCTCTAAAGAATAAACTGGTAAATGATAACCATACGAAATGGCAAGGTATTCGCAGAAAGACAACCCCACCATACGATATTCCAACTTTCTACGACTCAAATCAGCCTCTCCGACTTCCAAATCCAATATAGAGGAACCAGTATACACGACTTACAGTTTGGGAATCAGATCGTATATATTCTTTATCTCCCGAGCCCAACCAGCATACTTATGTATTTCGTCAATATAGAGTTTTTTTCCTCCATGCTGATAGAAGTCCATCGCCAGATCAATCAGTTTATGTTCTGCAAAATACAAATCATCAGCTGTCACAAACAAGGTCTCGTCGATATTATCATATAGCTTGATATGTTGCAAAAGCATAGTTGTTTTACCAACACCGCGTGGACCTAAAATAGCAATAAGCCTACTACTCCACTCTATCTCATCATGGAGATAACGGATAAATTCAGTGGATATGTTGCTAAGCAACATTCGGTATGACCTATAAAGCGTATCCATCATTTCTTGTTTTGGGGTTATACAGAAAAATATAGAGTAAATTGCCGAATGAAAGCTACAGTTTTTCTAGAAAATGCTAGTTTTATTCGGCAATTTACTCTATATCTATCATAATCCTCACAGAAAAAGAATACTCATTCTTTAATATATAGCGGATAATTTCATAGTCAAAATGCATATACGAATAACCTTTAAGCCAAAGATAGTATCAAAAAACATTTAACTAAGAAACATAATTATGATAACCAACAAATAACAGATTCCACTTATTTTAAAGACCCCATCTTATATCCAAGATCTGTTTGATATAATATATTCTTTTATTGAATAATAGACGCACATCAAAATTATAGTGCCAATCATATCCTTGCTCCCATATAAACCACATAATTTATAAGAAAACATCAGAGGCATCAAAAAATAAGAACAGAAATAGCCAACTACTTACACTACAATATCTAGCAATATAGTCCTAAATAATAAACATTATGGAATCTTCTGAATGATACCTTCCCAGCTATCAATACCAATCCGCTGCAAGTATTGTTCAAAGTACTCATTTTCTGCATCAGTACCAGCTTTTTGATAAGTCATCCATACCGGTTTAGCTTCCCCCTGATATTCCGCATCATTGTATTTACGTAATCCTAAACGAGCACCATCACCCAGATGATCGAACCAACTATGCCATTGGATTCCATTAATCCCTTCCAAAGCATTGATCTTCTTCCACCCAAAAGCAAACCCAGCAGCTTGATTCTGCAAATCCTTATCCGCATAACTTGGAGAACATGTTCCAGCCTCAGAAAGCCACACAGAACGCCTGATGCCTCCCTTATATTGGTTTTGTGGGACACTAACCCATTTATCCAATACTTCAAGGTTCTTCAATGTCACATATTCTGTATCCATAGAAAAAGTAGCCTGAGCATCATCCCAAGTACAAGGATTCCCCAATTGAGCCGGGTAACTATGGCATGCCAATGACCAAAAGAAGTCTCCCTCTGCTTTACAAAACAGATTCATAAAGTCAAGCATATCTCTGACCTTATACCAACCGCCCCCAGCAGCAATATTCCATCCATGAGAGAAAGAAATAAAAACCTCTGAATTCTGGTCATATTGATGTACAATATTATAACACATACGCATTGAACGAAGATACGTATCCATAAATGTAGCAATTGGTTTATCTCCCATATTTGTCCAATGGCTACCTCCATCCACCTCATTATGAATAATCCAATGCGCAATACGCATACCAGGTTTACTATATCTTTGTGCCAGAAAATCAAGCGCAGCAGCATAACATTGCGTAGACTCTATAGTAGTCATATTAGGCATGGTATAAGGAGCTATGCCATTAAAATCCGGATGTTTCAGAAGTTCTCCGGCATCTCCTTCAGGAGAAACCAACAAAATACCAGCAACAGAAATATTGCGCTGGCTAGTTTGTTCTAATACCACATCAAATGCACTTCTAAGATACTCCTCATTAAAATAATAAGTTACTCCCCCATACACATACGGAATATCTCCCGACTGTTGAGAAAGATGCATAAAATTTGTAATAGGAATATTTATTGTAGCACTGCTGATTCCTAATTCATCTAAATCTGATGCAAGAAACTCATGATTTATAAGTCCCCCCAATCCTTTTTTAGACTTTAATGGAATAGCTCCAACATTTTGTTTTACATAAATTCCATCTGCCCCCACATAACGAGCATGAGATACTTGTTCATCTTTTTCTACTCCTTCCTTAAATATTGCCCACTTAGATAATAAACGATCATACTGATAACCACCAATAGCCGCATAACGATTCAAATGGATTTCAAAAGAATTCTGTGACAAAACTGTTTTATATATAGATTCTATCTTTTTTGCTTTAAACATATCAACAAAAGGCGGTATTTCTCCTAAAAAGAAAATTCCATCCCCCTGATAGTTTCCCCGGACACTAATTATGTCCTTCCCGACGGTGATATCAGTCACATGGCAATTATAACCCTTATTTAGATAGTCTTTTATATTTTGCTCATATTTTTCCTTATTGAGAATTTCATTATCTTCTTCCTCCTCTTCCTTCCTTTCCTCCTCATTCATTACACGCAGACATATATTACGTATTTGTATCGTATTATCAGGAACATTACCAAAATCTATCCGCAAATAATCGCCCTTTTTCCCCCAATCAAAATCTTTACGATATTGTTTTAAACGCACGCTAAAAGATTTCCATGTTTCAGTACCCGGAACTTCCCCTGCACTCATGCTATGAGAAGCATCAATATTGGTTTCAGCATCTGCAAAAAAAAGTTCCAGATTGCTTATACCCATCATTGTCTGGTATTCAAACTCAAGCACATTACATTCCTTTGGAATGTCTTCCTTAAATCGGCCACCCGTAACCCACGGATCTCCATCAATAGTTTCTATAATATAACTATCATCCTCATTTCGAGTTAAAACTACCCCTGATTTATATGGACCATCTAATAGCATATAAACAGGAGGAGTTATGATCTCTTCAGGAGGTATAGAACCTCCTCCAGTGTCTTCCACAAAATCATCACCACAAGAAATCACATTCACAATTAAAAACGGTATTAACAACGGCATAACACAACGCCTTACAACATATTCCAGCTTTTTGGTACAAACAATACTTAACATTTTCATAATTTCAGTTTTAGTTAATAATGCAGATAAATTAAAATTTTTCAATAATATTCCAATCAGAAATTCCAATTACAGATAGAAACTGTTCAAAATATTCATCTTCTTCTTCTGTGTTTGCTTTTTGATAGACATACCAAACCGGCTTTGCTTCTCCATTATAAGTTGCATCCAGATACTTACGCAACCCCAAGCAAGCCCCATCACCTGGATGATCGAACCAATTGTGCCATTGTATTCCGTCTATGCCTTCTAATGCGTTTATCTTTTTCCATGCGTAAGCAAAACCTGCCGCCTGTTTCTGAAAATCCTCATCTGAATATGTAGGAGAATTTACCCCTGCCTCTGAAAGCCATACAGAACGCTTAACAGTCCCTTTATACTTATTTTCTTTAGACAAAGCCCATTTATTCAACACCTCTAAATTCTTGAATGTTATATACTTTGTATCCATAGAGTAAGTTGCATCCGGGTCAAGCCATGTACAAGGATTAAATAATGATTGCGCATAACTATGATATGCCATAGCCCATTGGAAATCTCCCTCAACCCGACTATAAGTGTTCAACAAATCAACAATGTCTTTACTAGTATACCATCCCACATTAGAAATATCAGTCCACGAATGTGAAAAAGAAGCGAACACCTCTGCATGTTCATCATACTGACGCACAATATTATAACACATACGCATAGACTTTATATAAGTATCCGAAAAGATAGTAACAGGCTTCACTCCCATATTTGTCCATGAGAGCCCACCATCAACCTCATTATGCATAATCCAATGAGAGATACGTCCATAGCGATTATCTGATCTACAATACCTTCTAGCTAAAAAATCAAGTGCCGCAGCATAGCAATTTACCGACTCCAAAGTTGTCATATTAGGCATCGTATAAGTTCCTTCACTATAATCCGGATGCTGTAATAATTCTCCAATTCCCGTATCTACACTTCGTGAAGCCGGATCAATTAAAATAATTGCCGCAACGGAGATATTCCTTTTTTTTGTTGCTTCTAATAAAACTTTGTCTAAAGTATTATTGAGATACTCTTCATCCATATAATACGTTTTTCCTCCATACAGATGTTCTATATCTCCTGCTTTGGGAGTAAGATGCATAAAATGAGTAATACAAACATTAATTGTAGCACTACTAATACCCAATAAACTTAAATCTGATATAAACGAATTTGCAGTAAGACCTCCCAGTCCTTTCTTAGAAGTCAATGTAATAGGAGATAAATGTTGATATGCCCAAATTTCATCTGCATGTCGTGCATGAGACACCAATTGGTCTGCTAGATCTGTCATTTGAAAAATAGCCCATTTTGACAATAACCGATCATATAAAACACCTTCTCTTTCAATAAAACGATCTAATACGATACTAAACGATGCTTCAGTCAACTCTACCTTATATGGGGCCTTGTCTATCTTTGTAACATCCAAATAAGGAGGGATCTCACCCAAATAAAAATGCCCTTCACCCACACAGTTACCCACAATTTCAATAGAGGATTCTGTTACAGATACTTTATTTATAACAGAGGGATAAGTATTTCGCAAATATTGTTTCAGGCTATCTTCATATTTCAGATCATCTTCATTATAAATTGAAGATATAACTTCTTCCTCTTGATCTTCATGACATCCAACTAACAACATTAGTCCAGATAACAAAAACAATACAAAAAGCAACAATCGCTTCAGTCTATCACTGCTTACGAGTGATCGATTTTCAAATATGCCCATAAGTAAATAAAAATAACAGGTTTAGGATTCTTTCGTACAAAGATAGACTATACGATTGAAAAAAAGATTTTGTTTCTCTTTTTTTTGTTTATCTTTTTTGTTTTAAACATATATAGATATCACAAAAATTATCCAAACTTTATTCATTTTTCTAATCACTGAACATATATTATTACGCATAAATCACTATTTTTGCAAAAAAAAATGCAGGAATAATTATCATAGAAAAAATCCTTAGAGACTCCTATAAGCACAAAAACAGAATTTCCACATGATTATAGCACACTAATATACAATCAACCAACAACAATCATCATAAACCAAAACAATAGAAATGAACCTAAACAATACGCCACAACTATCCATAATCACAATTAATAAAAATGACGCTAAGGGTTTAGAGAAAACTCTAGAAAGTATATGGAAAAAACAATCCTTTAAGGATTTTGAACATATTATTATTGATGGAGCCTCAACCGATAATAGTATTAACATTATAAAAAAGTATGCATCACATTTATCTTATTGGGTATCAGAACCTGATAAAGGAATCTATAATGCTATGAACAAAGGAATTATTAAAGCTAAAGGCAACTATCTTTTGTTTTTAAATTCCGGTGATTGGTTAGAAAATGACATTCTAGCACGAGTATTTAAGGAAAATTTCACAGAAGATATTGTCTATGCTGATTTATATCAATATCGTAATGCTGATGATATACAAATCAGCCCTTATCCCGACAAATTGACCCTACCTTTTATATATAATTATTCTTTAGGACATCCGTCGACTTTTATTAAAAGAGAACTCTTTAAAAATATGCTATATGAAGAAAAATACCGAATTATATCAGATTGGGCTTTTTTTATAACACAGATCCTTTTGTTTAATCGCACAACAAAACATCTAAATTTTGCAGTCTCATACTTTAATGTTTATGGAATAAGTTCTGACCCTAAAAGTGGTAACTTAATCATGCAAGAACGTTCCGATTTTTTTAAAAATAATTTTCCCTATTTGATTAGCGAGTTTTATCAGAATCATACTACCCTTCAAGAGAAGGTAAGAACTCAAGAGCAGGCATTAGACATATTATCAAAGCACCGAGTTCAACAACTCATAGACACTGTTTGGATCCAAAGAAAAGCACGACAGTATATTAAATTCTTATTTTTAATAGAAAGATTTCTTAAAAGAAAAAGATAATAAACACCTCAAGTCGTCACTCTGAATATCTAAAAGAATCTAATGCCGACCTCTATCCAAACATCATACAATAATAACATTGAATATACAATATTAGAAATGACGAATATTAATCAAAAAAAAATAGTAGCTTTGCAATCTATAAACCAGAAAAAACTAATGTATAACATCATTGTTAACAGAAATAAAAAATGAGAAGAAAGTTGATTCGAAAATATAAAGCATTCAATCAAGACTTTCAAAGGTCTAAAGAGCTATTTCTTAAATGGTTTATTCCCGAAATCAAAAAAAGGTTCTTTGGAGTAAAGAAAATCAACTATAAAGACATCCCTATCATTATTAACAACTACAACCGTTTGGAAATGCTAACAAAGCTAATCCATAGCTTAGAAAGTAAAGGATACCATAATTTATATATTATTGATAACCAATCAACATACCCTCCACTATTAGAATACTATACAAGATTACCATACCCTGTATATATGTTAAATAAGAATGTCGGGCATCTATCATTGTGGGAAACAGGGATATTTAAGCAATTCAAGGATTCTTATTATGCCTATACCGATTCTGATTTAGAGATCCTCCCTAATTGTCCTGACGATTTTATTGAGAAATTTATTTTATTACTACAGAAATATCCAAAAGCATTGAAGGCTGGCTTCTCAATCTGCATAGACGACCTACCAGATCATTATAAATTAAAAGAAAAAGTTATAGAGTGGGAAAGCGTTTTCTGGAAAGAAGAAATAGAGCCTAACATATTCAAAGCTTTAATAGATACAACCTTTGCTGTATATAAGCCCTATTTTATCGGGGAACCTATTGATCCAGACTGTTTCTGTATTCGAACCGGACACCCTTATTCCGTCAGACATTTACCTTGGTATATGAATAGCGCAAAACCAACTGAAGAAGAATTATATTATTTGGGGCATATTAAAACGCTAACCCATTGGTCAAAACAAAATCAGACAAATACAAACTCGGCTAAAAAAGAGTGAAAAATATATCTATAATGTTCTCTATTAAATAACGCAATAAAAATATCAGATTATGAAATGTTACATTTGTCTGACAGACTCCATAGTCACTCGAAAAGATTATCTTGATTTACTAAAAGTCATGTTAATCAGTGCTAGGAAAAACACATCTCTCCATTTAGTTTGCCTATATGATGGCAACACCAATGACCCTGTTTATAACTTATTAAAGGAATTCAATGTAGAAATAATCCTCCATCAATTGCCCTATAAGCTAGAGTTGATGGAGATATATCCGCGTGAATGGATGTTGCAGAATTTAGGGAAAGAAATCGAATATAACCGAATTTTCGGAACATTTATGAGAATGGAAATCCCTGTTGTGGAAAAAGAAGAAAAGTATGTTCTTTATTCTGATATAGACGTGATTTTCAATGCTGACATTTTACTTGAGGAACTTCCACATCCCACTTATCTAGCAGCTGCCCCAGAATATGAGCGTAATGTGGAAGATATGGAATATTTTAATGCAGGAGTATTAGTTATGAACATCCAAGGCATGAAAGAGAAATATGAGGAATTTATTCTTAAAATGAAAAATAGAGAAAGAAACATATCCGGACTTTTTGACCAAGGATATTTAAACGAATTATGCTTCAAAGACATGGAACTACTACCAATAGAATATAATTGGAAACCTTATTGGGGTATCAATGACAAAGCTAAACTTATCCATTTCCATGGTATGAAGCCTAGTAGCAATCTCAATGAGGCTGGTTTTATTACTGATAATTCTTTTTTCCGTATCGTTTTTGATGCAAATCCTGGCGGCTATGCAGGATATGTATATTATTTTACTCAATTCTATGATTATCTGGGAAGAAAAGACGACAAATGGTTATACAATCACCTACAAGAAGTTTTCAATTTATATAAAGATCCATCTTTTTTCTTTTCTAAATATAACAAGTATAAGCTTAAATACCAGAAATATAAGAAATACTATTTAGTTACTTTAGGAATATCCTGTGTCTTACTGATACTGTTATGTTTAACCCTTATTCTACAATAATGAAGAAACAACCATTGATATCAGTTATCGTTGCTTCGTACAACTATGCTAAATATATAAAAGAGACTTTAGATTCTTTAATCAGACAAACCAATAAATCATTTGAAGTTATTGTTGTAGATGATGGAAGCAAAGATCAAAGCCTTCCTATAATAGAAGAATATGCCAACCGTTTTAAAAACATAAAACTATACACACATCCCGGTAACCAGAACAGGGGATTAGCTGAGACTGTAATATTAGGAATTGAAAAGTCTAATGGAGAGTACATCGCATTCTGTGAGAGTGATGATTATTGGACCAATAACCATATTGAATATTTACAAGATACAATTCAACAGAATCCTTTAGCAAATTTCATAGTCAATGGTATCAAAGTTATAAACCTATCAAATAACCCTGAATATGATTCATATATAGAATTTAGTTCCTCATTCCTCAAAAAACATTCAGGCAGTAACATATTTCCCTACCTTGATTCAAACTATATCCCCACATTCTCCGCCGTTTGTGTAAAAAAAGAAGTAATTCAAAATATTAATTTTAGCACCCCTTACCCCGCATGGTTGGATTTCTGGCTTTGGAGACAAATATGTGTGTTCAATAAAGTCTATTACATTCCCCAGGAATTAACTTTATGGAGAAAACACAATGAAAGTTATGATGCAGTCTCGGATAATAAAGATTTCAACGGCTTTATAAAAAGCTCAGACCAATATCTAGTATCTCAATACAGTTTATCCCAGATAATAGCCAATGCCAATATTCCCAAAGATAAAAAGTCTCTCAAACAATTTATTAGATCTTTTTGCCACTTCATATCATTCAAGAATGAATAGCAGCAGTTAATGTGTAAAGAATCTAAAACGTTTTCAAGATGACAATATAGAATCAAAGGCTCAACAAAAACATTAAAATTCATCTTTAAGAATAGAAGTATAAACCGATAATCTCCGATCCAACATTTCTTGTGGATTATACATATTCTTCATTTTGTCATTAGCTTGATGAACCAATATTTTTTGTAACTCCAAATCATTGGATAATTTAATCATAGCATCTGCGAAATCAACAGTATTATCGGCTATCAAGCAATCTACGCCGTCGCTAAAATGAATACCTTCCAATCCTTTTGAAGTTGTAATAAAAGGAACATTTGAAGAAACCATATCAAGTATTTTCATTCTCATACCACTTCCGATACGAATAGGAACAAGAGCAATGCTCCCCTGCAAGAAAGAGGTCAAATTCTCAACGAATCCAACTAACTCTATCTCAGGACAAGCCGTTCGTAATTCAGCAGAATAGCGTTCATATCCCATTCCAACCACTTGCAAAGTGAACTCAAAATTGCATTTACGTAAATAAGGAACAATTTCCTTACAAAGCCATACAACAGCATCTAGATTTGGAAAATGTTCTCCATATCCCACAAAAGTAAAACGTCGATGAACACAAGGGATAAACTCCGTCTCTGAATTCGATTCAAATTTTACCACTGCAGGAGAAGCATAAATATGATCTTCGCGACCTAAATAGCTAGCTAACAATAGTCTATCGACTTCCGTTAAAGCAATTATATGCTTATACTTCTGCAACGCATTCCATTCGAAGTCTTTTGCAACAAGAAAATTCATCCGGTCACTAGGCCGTATTGCCTGAAAAAGGTTCATCTCATTCTCGTTACGTATATATCGCAATTCATGATGAACGAAAATCGTCTGTACATTCTGCGGTAACACATATCCCAATGCTATCAATTCATAAAACTCTACCTGAATGATATCAAACCCTGTATGTGCTACTTTTGTAACATAATCTATATATCGTGTATCAAATTCTTTATATACAGAATTAGGTAAAACAGACTTTTCACGTACAAAATCTTTATCTTTCAACAAATCAACGGTACTGTTTGACGTAGATAATAACTGCCTCCGCATTTTACGCTCAATAGACATCTTGAGTTTTTTCAGCCACTTATAATAAAAAGGATTTCGCACTAAAGGAGAGTCCGGTTCTTCTTTTGTCTCCTTAACAAAAGTATAAAAATCCACATCTTCCCACAAATCTTCTAACTTTTCTACCCTTTTTGCCTCATCAATCGTCCAAGCATAAAACAACACAGAAACTGACATTTTATGACGGATATAGTCTACCATTTGAAAGAAAGCCTGATTTCCCCCAGAATTCAAAGGGTAAGGAACACAAGGTATAATAAAAAGTATTTTCTTCATTTTGCATTTCAATAAAATTAATATTCAACCATCTCTTTCTAACTAGGAGATAAATTCATTTCATTCAAATAAAAAGTTTGGCTTTCAAAATATGGGAACGTAGGATACGTGAAGCCACAGTAGGAGAGAATTTTCTCAAAATAGCATATAAACAAACCAAATCTTTTAGACTATAATTTCCTCTTACAGAACACTCTAGTATTACATTCACATAAGTCACCAACGCATCTTGAAATCTAGACTCCCGGAGATTTAATCTATAATTCATTCCAATCCATTTTAGAAAAAGTCCGGTAGCTTTAAGCTTCTCCCCATCAAAACGTGTAGAATTACTTATATTCTTATCTTCAGCATTCCGCCAATAAACAGGAGTTCCCGGTAATGAAATAATACCAGATGCATAATCCGCAAACTTTGCCCATGTTGCATCATCTGAACACCATGCCAAAGGAAACCTAACAAACCCTCCTGTTTTCTTCCAAACATCACGTGTAAATACATACTCACACGCAGCAGAGGATATTTTACCACTTAACTTGTCTAATAAGAAATCATAACCAGAAATCCTTTCTGTCTCAAAAGGTGGATTAGTATATTTCAGTTCACCATACGCATCTACTATAGCCAAAGGAAAGCGAAATACAGCATCGCATTCTCCAGACCTCTTCCAACCCTTTATTACCCGCTCTACAGCATCTGGTGGCATTAAATCATCATCTGAAAAAAGCCATACCAGCGGCTCATCAGATAATTCAATACAGCGTTCCCAATGGGCAACCAAATCTCTCCCACCCCAATTTTGTTCAAAACGGAAATAGAATATATCTAATTTATCCTTATAATCAGATACTATTGATTCTAAATCATCAGGACTGGCATCATCACCGATATAGACCGTAAAATCACGGTTACTCTGCCTTACAATAGAATCTAAAACCTCCCGAAAAAAACAAGCTTTATAAGCAGGTATAATGATCGCCAGTTTATTTTTCATTTTTCTAACTATTCAATAGTTTCATTTGCAAAGATAAGTAAATGAGATGAAAGATTTGCATTAATAAGATCACTTTAATTTCTGATATTCTCGATTCTAATAGAGACAAACCTAACAATCAATTATACAAGAACAATTGACTTTATATTTTGGAAGCTCCCTATACCCAAATAACATCAAAAGCCATAGCAGAGTATTAAGTTAGACGAAAAACATATTGCCTTAAAATCTATACCTCTGAGATTAATAACTTGCCACTCTTATTTTTTCTTTATACCTTTGTGTCATTATGTATAAAAACAATCTGTACTTCTACAAAGTGGTACTTCACCTCAATCTATTTTAATTCACCATGGATACTGATATTATAATACCAATCTATAATGCTTTTGATTTTACCAAGAAGTGTATAGAGACTGTGATTGAGCATACAGACCTTACTAAACATACCTTACTACTTATCAATGATAAAAGTACAGACCAGCGAATCCTTCCTTTGCTAAACCTGTTTACAACAGAATATCCATCTTTAAATATTACAATAATCAACAATGAGAGCAATCAAGGATTTGTACGAACGGTTAATATCGGGATGCAACACTCGTCACGCGATGTTGTTTTATTAAATAGCGACACAGAGGTCACGAAAAATTGGCTCCCTAAAATACAAAAGTGCGCATATAGCAAAGCTGCAATAGCAACTGTTACTCCACTATCTAACAATGCGACATTAGCATCCGTACCTGATTTTATGTCAGAAAATACGATACCATCAGATTTTACGATAGAGGAATATGCAGGAATTGTTGAAAGATGCAGCATGAACCTATTCCCTGAAATTCCTACTGCAAATGGATTTTGTATGTATATTAAACGAAAAGCCATAAACAACATTGGTCTCTTCGACGAAAAAACTTTTGGAAAAGGCTACGGTGAAGAAAATGATTTTTCGTACAGATGTCTACAAGCTGGATATAGACATCTACTATGTGACAACACATACATCTATCATAAAGGAACCCAGTCATTTTCTCAAGAAAAAACAGAGCTAATAAATTCTCACCTACAAATATTAAAAAGTAGATATCCTTCATGCGTTGAGAACACAGAGTCCTTTGTACAACAAAATCCAATTTCAGATATACAGTTAAATATCCGCTATGCCATTAATTCACATTCTAAGAAAAATGTATTAATCGTAATACATGATTTCAAAGAAGCCGAAAAGAAAAATATAGGAGGAACAACTTTACATGTACATGATTTAATAACAAATATGAAAGAAGAATTTAATTTTCATGTTCTTTATTATTCCGATGATGATTTTAAATATCATGTAACTTCTTTTTTACCATTTGACAAAATTACCTCCACCCTAGGTGCATATTCACAATATACGACATTAAACCTCTATAATGACACATTTAATAGAGACATTAAAATACTAATAGACACTTTAAAAATAGACTTAATACATATCCATCATTTAAAACACATGTATTTGGACATATTCAAAGTAGCAAAAGAAAGAAGTATCCCTGTCATATATACTTTACATGACTTTTATTCAATATGTCCTTCTGTGAAGCTCTTTAACAAAGAAACTTTTCTATGCAACTATGCTAACGCAGCAGGATGTGGTTCATGCATAGCAAAAACATTCAACCTGAATATCAACTTCATTCCACTTTGGAGAAAAGAGTTTTATGAAAATCTTAAAACCGTAAAAAAGATCATTGTTCCATCGTACAGTACAAAAAACATATTCCTGAACACATATAAGGATTTAACAATCGAAGTAGTAGAACATGGTTATGACAAAATAAACGGAAATCCAAATAATGACAATCCAGATAAAAAGAAGAATAAAAAGTTTAATATCGCCTTTATTGGATATATAACAGAAGAAAAAGGACTAAAATATTTAGAGGAATTAACAGAGAAAGTAAAAGGCACAGACATAAACGTCCATCTTTTCGGACAAACAACAAACAAAAAATGCAATAAGAATAAGAAAAATTATGTTTATCACGGCAAGTATATACAACAAGATCTTCCCAACTTACTGCTAGAGAATGACATAAAATTAATCTGCTTATTATCTATGTGGCCCGAAACATATTCTTATACCTTATCAGAAAGTTTAATTTCAGAGATCCCCGTAATCTCATTTGATCTAGGAGCAATTGCCGAACGAGTAAAAAAAGCAGATGTCGGCTGGATTTTACCTATAAATAGTACATTAGACGATATCTTTAAACTCATTTCAACTATAAAATCAGCCCCACAAGAGTATAAACAGAAAGTGGAAAGAATCAGACATCTTTTAAAAAACATGAAGTCCTTAAAAGATATGGGCAATGAATACACAGAAATATACAATAAAACGATCAACGTATTTCCTGTTAAAAATCATGACATATACTATATACAATCAAGGAATGAATTTTATAGAAAAGGAAAAGAGACCCCGACATTAGACCTTAAAGAAGAAAAAAAAGAGTATAAACGAGTAAAGCATATTATTAAAAGTTCAGTTCCTCTCAAACAAGCTTTTAATGAAGTGCAAAATTTTCGCCACACCTATACCAATAGTAAATGCAGAAACAAAATCTTTTTCAAATTTATATGGTACAGAATTCTACGAATTAATATCTAGAGAAATCTTTTTGTAAGATTTCTCTAGCTCTGGCTCGAACACGAGCAACATTATATATTCTAGAAAAAAACAATCACCTCCCTATATCTAAAAGCCACCTTTTTGCATACTTTTTACCACCTTTTCTGTTTCTTCTAAATAACGGAATCCCCATTTTAAATCAGGTTCCAAATGATTACCTTCTGCCCATTCATTCCAAGCATTGACAAAAACAAAATTCTCATCTTTGCTATAAGGCACAAATTTATTCATAACCGAATATAACCATTCACCGTATTTTTCGGGAGTACTCTTGTCTAAAATAAACATCTTTTGCTTTCGACGAGAAGTATTATCCCACATTGGAGTAACCCCCGGATACATTTTATAGTCAGGAAAATGAGTTTTACAGATATAATCTACATATTCCGAGTAATCAATCTTTTTCTTCTTACATGTATTAAAAAGGTGACGATTTATATTATAAGCAAACTTCCGTAATGGATTTCTTTTTTTTTGAAACTCATTCATTTGATGAGTGAAAGGTTGAAACTCTACGGCAGCATCAAAACCATCCTGAAGGTATTCTTCTCCATAACAATCCATAGTTTCGACGCGGCATAAATACAACTCCACTCCTTTACTAGAAGCTTCTTCCCTCCAAACTCGAATAGTCTCTTTCATATTCGGAAAAAGCATAGAACGATAAATTAAAAACACAGGTTTACCGTCTACTCTTATATATCGAGAATCACTAAATACATTATCTAACAGATAACGGATATGCGCACGATCATCCTCTTCCGAGTAATTTTGAGCAATCAAAATATGACGACTTCCACCATCCCACGCCCTTGTCCAATTTTCATTAGCCCAACAAAGCATAAATGGAAAATCAGGATTGCCAGAAGACAGCATTTCTTCTAATGGTCTTTCCATCAATTGATGACCATTAAACCAATAATGATAATAACAAAAGCCATTAATTCCGTACATTCGAGCCATATCAGCTTGCTGCTGACGAACTTCCGGAACACGCAGATCATAAAAACCTAAATCTGCCGGTAAATGTGGCTGATAATGGCCACGATAAAGAGGTCTAGCCTTGACCACATTTCTCCATTCAGTAAATCCCTTACCCCACCATTCATCATTTTCAGGAAATGGATGATATTGCGGCAAATAAAATGCTATAATTCTTTTGTCAACCATATCTTTCTTTATTGCACTTCACAATTCATTACAACCTATCTCTATCTCTTGTAGGTTGCCATGGATTCAAAAAACTCATGTATTTATTAACTCGTTCCCATCTATATGTCCACACACTTGTGCCAAAACATCCTTTCAGTTTTTCAAACAACAACAATCTCATTTTCGGATCAACTTTTGCACGCTTTATATTTTTATAAAGCATTCCATGTCGCATCAAACGCTTATAACGCCCTATTGGATAAGAAAATGATTCAACATAATGTACTACTTGAATATCTTCAAGAATCGCATTACCTGAAGCGTTACCCTCAACAGTTGTACTTGTTGAATGCAATCGAAAAAAGTTTAGCTTTTCATATAACTCAATAACACTCCCTTGCCTCGCCATCTCTATCCAAAAAAGCCAATCACCACTATAGCGCATTGAGAAACAAGACAAATCCTTTATCTGTTCAAAACATTGTTTACGAAAGACAACACCACTAGCATTGTAAATATAATTGCGCCAATAAAGATTCTGTTTTATATAATCTTCACTATCAAAAACACCTATATTGTAAGGACGGCGTAATTGCTTTGAAGTCCAACGGTCAAAATCTGTAGATAGTTTATTCCCTTTCTCGTCTATACAATGTGAACCTAAAAAACAGAAAGAAGCATGAGGATATTGATTTAAGATAGAAACAGCTTTTTCCAAAAAAGAAGAATCAGCCACATCATCACTCTCGGCAATCCATATATATTTTCCACGAGACAAACTTATTCCTTTTTGCCACTGTATAAAAGGACTCCCTGTATTGACTGAATTAATCTCCAAATGAGCGACACGAGAATTTGTTTTATAATGGTTTAAAATAGACACACTATCATCGGTTGAAGCATCATCCAATAATATTATTTCATAGTCTGTATATGTTTGTGCCAATACTGACTCGATACGTTGCTGTAAAAAACGAGCATAGTTATAATTAGGGATGATTATACTAACTTCTATCGGATAATTTTCCATTACAAACACACTATTTATCTTAGTTATTATAACAAACTGATAGCAAAGATACGGATATTATTCTTAAAAAAGAATGCTAACCCTCTAATGTTTAGCAAAAAAGCCTTTAACGCTTGTCACAACCAAATAAAATGTATACATTTGTAGAATTTTAGTGCAAGCCCCCCCTTAACTATTTAACTAACTTAGTAATAATTATATGAATAAACCCATGGCGAGCAACATAAGTACATCGCTAATTATATCCACCTATAATAGAAGCGACGCATTAGAATTATGCGTTAAAAGCGTGCTACGTCAATCTCTCCTTCCAGATGAAATTATCATTGCCGATGATGGTTCTAAAGAAGATACAAGAGAACTAATTCATCAATTAGCAGCCTCCTCCGAAGTCCCTATTATTCATGTTTGGCATGAGGATCTAGGCTTCAGACTGGCCTCCATCCGCAACAAAGCTATTGCGAAAGCATCTAAAGAATATATTATACAAATTGACGGAGATATCGTCTTACACAAAGATTTCGTCAAAGATCATGTACATTTTGCTAAAAAAGGCAGTTTCGTAACCGGTAGCCGTGTATTAATCCGGGAAGGTTTAACCAAAAAGATGCTAGCAGAAAGGAACTGTATTATCTCTATTCACGACAAAGGTACTAAAAACACAATCAACGGAGTACATTTGCCTTGGCTAAGCCCACTACTTCAGCATTATCGCCAATGGGATATTTCATATTCCAGAGGATGCAATATGGCTTTCTGGAAAGAGGATTTATTAAAAGTCAATGGGTACAATGAAGCTATTACCGGATGGGGAAGCGAAGATCATGAATTAGTGTGCCGCCTCATCAATAGCGGTGTACGCAAGCGTACCATCAAATTTGCGGGAATTGTGTTCCACCTTCATCACGAATTACATGGAACGGATAATTTGAGCAACAACCGCAGTATTTTGAACGAAACGAAAGTCAGGAAACTAACCTGGTGCGATAAAGGAATCATACAAAACTAATATGGAAAAGAATTTGAACTTTTTAGATCGAAACGAATTTAACTACAGTCCATCAAAAGAAGTAGTAGAAGCTTTAAAAAACTTCGATATAAATAAACTTTGTTTTTATACCCGCATTTATGATGAAGGAAAGAAAAGTATATTATCTGTTTTCTTATCCGAACTTTACGATATAGATGAAACACAAGTCTTATTAGGATACGGCGGAGAAGATATTCTGAAACAAGCTGTACACTACTTCCTGACTCAAGAAGATGGAAATAAAACGATGTTGATTCCCAAGTTCTCATGGTGGTATTATAAATCAATTGCAGATGAGGTGAATGGCCATACTTTGCAATATCCTCTCTACGAAGACGGAAATACTTTTAAATATGACTTTGAGACGCTAAAAGATATGATTCAGAAAGAGAATCCGAAGATTCTTTTACTAGCTTCTCCCAATAACCCTACTGGCAACGGTTTAACTCCAAAAGAACTGGATAAACTGCTTGTCGAGCGACGAGACTTGTAGCTGTCCGGCGATAACAAAAGGGAGGTTGAAGCCTCCCTTTTGTTGCTCTTTCCACCATCCGGAACCGAGGTCAGGAAACGCGTTTCCCTGTGTTGTACCGATCAGGCAATGCGCGCCGCTCGCCACTTGCCGCTTTTCTCGGCTCAGTGGCTTTGAAGAGGCTCTACCTTTTTCTCCACCGTACCAGACGCAAAATACGCTCGTCGGCATTCCCTGAGAGAATCGCGTAACTCGATACCGCGACAACGATGACCGTGCCGTGCACGGCGCGAGTCCAGAATCCCGACAGGCCGGAACTGACGATGCCCGCCTCGATCATCCCGACGATGGCGATGCCGATCAACGTGCCGTACAGCCTCCCGGAGCCTCCGAATACGCTGGTCCCACCGATGAACACGGCGGCGAACACCAGCAGCATGTACCCGTCTCCCTGTGTGGGCCACCACGACCCCATTTCCATGCATCCGATGGCCCCGGCAAAGCCCGCTATGCCGCCCATGAGCGTGTGTACGCCAAGACGGGCCGCCGGGACGTTGATGCCGAGCCGGGATGCGATGTCCGCCTGCTCGCCCGTAAACCGGATGGCGTCGCCGAGCGGGTGGCGGTTCAGGAGAAGCCAAAGGGCAAGCGCCATTACAATCAGCCAGAGCGATTGCATGGGCAGGAAGCCGCCAAGCCTCCCTGCCAGCACGCTATGCATGGGGCTTCCCCCCAGATCCGCCAGCCCGAGTGCGAGTCCCTGGCTCAGCAGCATGACAGCGCCGCGCCAGAAAAACTGCGTCCCGATGGTCGCTATGATGGACGGCACGCCGACATACGCGACCAGAAAGCCGTTGCAGAGACCGATCCCCAAGCCGATCAGGATGGCGACGATGACGCCGAGCCAGACCTGCCCCGTGTGTATCGCCGTGAGCGCAAAGCCGAATCCGGCTACCGCCAGCGTCGAGGGGAAACACAAATCCATCTCCCCCGCCGCGACCACCAACGTGAGCCCGAGCGCCAGAAAACCGTACAGGGGCAAGGTTGAAAGCAGGCTCTCGTACATGGGCCACGCCAGAAACGCCCGCGCGCCCGTCATCATGAACAGCGCAAGCAACGCCAAGAACAACCCCGTCAGCCACAGCTGGTTGCGTGTGCTTGCGGGCAACGCCCGCCGGATGCGCCCGCCCATCACGCACCTCTCCCTTCGGCGAGGGACAGCAGCCGTTTCGTCAGATCCGCCGGGGACGTCCCCTCGCGCCGTACTTCACCGACCGTCCTGCCCTTATCCATGAACA
>OGOT01000932.1_pt1 | contig 22289 bp, 23 predicted proteins | sample 1552791 | NCBI WGS metagenome assembly OGOT01 (sample SAMEA2580160, study PRJEB22360) | human gut metagenome | biome: human gut; feature: human-associated habitat; material: faeces | place: Denmark | collected 2008/2010
CGGGCGGCCAGATTCTGATCGCCACTGCCGGAAAAGGTTACTATCAGGAAAAGGGAAAACCCATACAAGTTTTGAATCCCGGTGACGTGGTCGCTATTCCGGCAGACGTGGTGCATTGGCACGGAGCGGCTTCCGACAGCGGATTCACGCATATAGCAATCAATACAAAGGTTCATTTGGGTGCTACCCAGTGGTATGCTCCCGTAACCGAAGAAGAGTACGACCATAAATAAACATCAAAAAACAGATTGAATATGAAAAAGTTACTTTTTATTCCGCTCTTGCTCCTTTCTCTGACGACTATGGCCGCTTGTTCTCCCGATGATGATCCTGTGCCGCCGACGGAGCAACCCTCCACTCCCGAAGAACCGGGCGATGAAGGGAATCCCGATGATTCTGAAAATCCTGCTAATCCGGATGAACCTGATACTCCGTCCGGGAACGGTAATATGCTTGTGGTTTACTTCTCCGCTGAAGGACACACCGGGGCCGTAGCGGAACGAATCGTGGAGCTTACGGGTGCTGACATCCATCGGATTGAGGCTGCCGAACCGTATGCCGCAAATCCTTACGATGACAGCGACCGCATCCAGCGTGAAGCCTACAACGACCTGCGTCCCGGAGTGGCGAACCTGCTTGATGAGGAAGTTATCGCAAAATACGATACGATTTTCGTCGGTTCGCCTTGTTGGTGGCATCAACCTGCGATGGTAGTCTGCACGTTCCTCGAAGCATACGATCTGAAAGACAAGGTTATAATCCCGTTCTTCACCTACGGGGCTACCACCTATCTGAACGAATCCATGCAGAAAATTTACAAAGTAACGCCCGATTCAAAGCATATTCCCGAAACACTTCCCGAAGACCTCGATGCGGACGACATTACGACGCCGGGACGTCCCGACGATGCGGGCATTGATATGCCGGGCAGTGCAAACGGTACGGAAGGCTGGTTGCGTCGAATTGGAATTATTGAATAGACATATAAAACAAGTAAAAAATGAAAAAAGGAATTATAACAATGAGTGTACTGGCAATCATTGCTTGTACGATAACGGCCTATTGTTGGGCTGCCGGGAACGAGACCGTATCGGAGCGTGCATATGTAGCGCAATCCCTATCCGGGCAACAAGTAAAATATACCTCTCAAAGTGCTAAAGGAAAATCTTTGGTAGTTTATTTCTCCGTTCCCGAAACGGATGGTGTGGATGCTTCTTCCGGAGCCAGCCGCCTTGTTTCCAATGGTAAAGTAATGGGGAATACGCAATACATTGCATCCGTCATCAGTAAAGCTACGGGCAGCGACCTTTTCGAGATAAAGACCGTACACACCTATCCCGGCTCGCATAAGGCATTGATCGATGCGGCAAAGGTCGAGATAGACAACAATGCCCGTCCGAAGCTGGCTACACACATCAAAAATCTCAATGACTACGATGTGGTCTTCATTGGATTCCCCAACTGGTGGTACGATATGCCGATGCCACTCTACTCGTTCTTTGATGAATACGACTTCAGCGATAAAACTGTTATCCCTTTCTGTACGCATGGCGGCAGTCGTTTCTCGGATGCCATCAAGACCATACGGGAGTTGGAGCCTAAAGCCTCCGTGTTGGATGGTTATGCAGTTCCCCGTGACCGTGTCAGCGAAGCGAAACCCAATGTATTGAATTGGCTGAAAAGAATCGAAATGGCTGAATAAGTGATAACGGTTCAAACCTATCCAATAAGTTACCCGACCGGATTTCCGGCCGGGTAACTTGCTTAATAAGGGATATATAAAGTTAAATGAGGATACTTTTTCAAGTATAATTTCAATCTGTAATAATTATACGCCAATCCGTAATTCATATAAGGTCTTCCTTGCTGGTCTGACGTAATTTTGCATCAGATAAAGAAATGAATTACAAGTAGTTTTAATACGAATATGAACAATGAAAAAATAACCAGAAGAGAAGCTCTCAAATGTATGGGAATTACATTGGCAGGGTTGGCATTGACCGCATCCGGGCTCTCCTCTATCACGTCCTGTACGGAAGAGAAAAAGAGACGTTCGGTATTCTATTTCACGGGAACCGGAAACTGCCTCTACGTGGCTCGGAAATTCGCGGAAAATCCGTTGAGTATTCCGCAGATTATCAGGCAGGACAAGCTGGAATTCGAGGCGGATGAAATAGGTATCGTTTACCCCATTTACGGACATCTTGCCCCGCAAATGGTGCAGGAGTTTATCCGAAAGGCCAAACTAAAAGCCCCTTATCTGTTTTCCATCCTTACCTACGGCAACCGCAAGTGCAGTGCGACCGAACTATGGAACAATCTGGCAACAGAAAACGGGACGCGCTTCGACTATATCACCACCCTGAAAATGGTGGATAACTTTCTCCCGTCATTCGATATGAATGAACAGGTAAAAATCGACAAGCATGAGGACAAGCAAATAACCGAAATCATACAGGACATACAGGCACGCAAGCGCTGGATACAACCCGTTACCGAAGAGGAACGGCAACAACATGCCGAGTTCATGCAACGTGCGGGACACACTCTTTCCCCTTCCGCCGAAAAGTTGCTTGTCATCAAGGAAAACTGTATCGGCTGTGGAATCTGTGTAAAGGTATGCCCGCGCCGGAACTATACCTTGACGGGCGAAGGTGTTCAATGTAAAGGAGCCTGTGAATATTGCCTTTCCTGCGTTCAGAATTGTCCGCAAAAAGCCATCACACTCCGTGCGGGAGAGAAAAATCCCGATGCGCGATACCGCCATCCGGATATTTCACTGAATGACATTATAAGAGCCAACAGACAATAACTTCAAAAACAATATGATTATGAAACGAACATTTTTTTATTATGTATTTATGGCACTGGCTGTAATGACGCTGGCAAGCGCGTGTGACAAGGATGATTTCGATGCGGATTATCCTTCCGATGAGATCGAATACGATGGTAGCCGCAAAATTTTAGTGGCTTACTTTTCCGCTACGGGCAATACCCAGCGGAGAGCCGAGGAGATCGTGGCGGTGACCGGTGCGGACGTTTATCGTATCGAGGCGTCCGAACCTTATGCCTCGAATCCCTATGACGACAGCGACCGTATCCAGAACGAATCGTACAACAACCTGCGTCCCGGTGTCGGCAACCTGCCTGAAAGTATCGACGAATACGATGTGATTTTTGTCGGTTCGCCGATATGGTGGCACAATCCGGCAATGGTCGTCTGTACGTTCCTCGAAAACTACGACCTCGACGGCAAGATCGTTATCCCGTTCTTCACTTACGGCTCGACAGAATATCTCCAGCAATCCATCGACAAGATTCATGAGGTGACGCCCGCTTCGGTTCATCTGCGTACCTATACGGGCGGTGACGTAGAAAGTTGGCTGCGCGACATCCATATCATCCAATAACACCAATGAGAACAAGCAATAATATCAATATGAAACGAAATATCATTTTAGCAATCATGTGTACAGTATGCACAATGGCAGCCTCGGCACAAGGTGTCGGAGGCGTGCCGACCAAAGGATTCGCCGTTTTCAAGAATGACGGTCAGTTCAAACCATACGCATTTACCCGCCACGCTGTCGGCGATAATGAAATCCGGATTGAAATTCTCTACGCAGGTATCTGTCATAGCGACGTCCACCATGTCCGCGAGGATTGGGGCCCTGAAAAATACCCGATGGTTCCCGGACACGAGATTGCCGGACGTGTGGTGAAAGTGGGCCGCAACGTCACGAAATTCAAGGTAGGCGACTATGCCGGTATCGGGTGCATGATCGGTTCATGCCGTCATTGCGAGGCTTGCGAACATGATCTGGAGCAGTATTGCGAGGAAGGGGCTATCATGACCTACCATGACATAGACCGCTATAACGGTAACGAGCCGACGCAGGGCGGTTATTCCGACAACTACGTTGTAGCGGAAGACTTCGCCATCAAGATTCCGGCAAATGCCGAAATCGAAAAAGTCGCGCCACTACTCTGCGCCGGAATCACGACCTATTCGCCTATCCGTAATGTAGGTATCAAGAAAGGTGATAAGGTCGGTGTCGCTGGATTCGGCGGGTTGGGACACTTGGCTGTGCAGTATCTTGTGAAATTGGGAACTGATGTGACCGTATTCGATGTAACGGAAGCAAAACGTGCGGATGCCGCACGCATGGGGGCTACCCGTTATGTCAATGTGAACAACAGCGATGAATTGCAAGGGTTGAACAAGCAATACGATTTCATTCTCTCCACCATTCCCGCCAAGTATGATCCGGTAATGTATGTGAAAATGTTGAAGCTGGACGGTCAGCTCGCTATCGTCGGAATCCCCTCGGCGACCAATATGCCGAGTATTCCGGTAAATGCCATCGTAATGAACTCCAACCGCAAGATTTTCGGTTCCCAGATTGGGGGAATCAAGGAGACGCAGGAGATGTTGGACTATTCGGTCGCCAACGGCATCTATCCCGAAGTCGAAATTATTCCGGCAGACGGAAAAACGATTACCGAAGCCTATCAGAAGGTCGTGGACGGAGATGTGAAATTCAGGTATGTGATAGATATGCAAACCCTTAAATGATAGCTATGTTGCGGAAAATAAGGCTTATACTGGCAATCATCTTTTTTGTGTCTGTCACGTTGCTGTTTCTCGACTTCACGGGAGGGTGGCATACATGGATGGGATGGATGGCAAAAATACAATTCTTACCTGCTCTGCTGGCCTTGAATGTAGGTGTCGTGGCTCTACTCGTTGTGCTGACACTGCTTTTCGGTCGCATTTATTGCTCCGTCATCTGCCCGCTGGGTGTCATGCAGGATATTGTTTCGTGGGTAGGCAGTCGGCGTAAAAAAGGAAAAAACCGTTTTTCCTATTCTCCGGCAAAATCCGGAATTAGGTACGGCGTATTGGCTCTTTTCCTCGTGGCGATAGCAGCAGGCGCAGGTTCGCTGGTTGCCTTGATAGCTCCGTACAGTGCTTACGGTCGGATTGCCCAAAATTTACTGGCTCCGTTTTATGGATGGGGAAACAACCTCTTGGCCTACCTTGCCGAGAGAGCCGAAAGTTACACCTTTTATGAAACGGAGGTCTGGATGAGAAGCCTGCCGACATTCATTATAGCCATTGTTACTTGTATCCTGTTATTTGTCTTGGCATGGCGTAACGGACGTACCTACTGCAATACGGTTTGTCCGGTAGGTACTGTACTTGGTTTGCTCTCGAAATATGCACTTTTACGTCCGGTCATTGATCCCAAGAAATGCACCTCGTGCAGTTTGTGCGCCCGAAAATGCAAGGCGTCTTGTATCGACTACAAGAATCACGAGATAGACCATTCGCGTTGTGTGGCTTGCATGGATTGTCTTGATACCTGCAAACACGGGGCCATCTCTTATACCCGACGACGGGAACGGAGAGCCGTGCAATCATCTAAAGCAGAGGAACAGAATCCTTCCCGACGCCATTTCCTCACCGGGGTTGCTCTTCTTTTCGGTACGGCTGCGGCCAAAGCGCAGGAAAAGAATGTGGACGGCGGGCTGGCTGTTATTCTCGACAAGAAAATTCCGAAGCGCACGACTCCTCTCGTTCCTCCCGGAACAGGTAGCCTGCGTAATATGAATCGCCATTGCACGGGCTGCCAGTTATGCGTGTCGGTCTGCCCGAACGGGGTACTACGCCCTTCCTCTCGGTTGGAAACGCTTATGCAGCCGGAATCTTCTTATGAGCGCGGTTACTGTCGTCCCGAATGCACGAAATGTTCGGAAGTTTGCCCGGCCGGAGCAATCCGAAAGGTTTCTACCGAAGAAAAGTCCGCTATACAGATCGGCCATGCCGTATGGGTAAAGGAGAATTGCGTTGTCCTGACAGACGGCGTACAATGTGGAAATTGCGCCAGACATTGTCCGACGGGGGCAATCTCGATGATACCCTCCATCGCCGATGATAACTTTTCGCCCTTGATACCGATGGTGGATACCGAACGGTGCATCGGGTGCGGCGCGTGTGAAAATCTGTGTCCGGCACGTCCGTTCAGTGCCATTTACGTCGAGGGACACGAAGCCCATAGAATCATATAAAACAGATAACAGTATGGAGAAAACAGATAAACGTATGATAGACCGGCGTGAGTTTCTGAAGCGGTTGGGAGCCGGAACCGCTGCGGTATCTGCAACGACGGTTGCAGGATGTTCCTTTCGGGATGCCGGAACCGGAGACAGCGCACAAGGCGAAGTTCCGACCGATAAGATGACCTATCGTACCAATCCGAAAACGGGAGAGCAGATTTCGCTACTCGGCTATGGCTGTATGCGCTGGCCTATGATGCCGTCGCCGGATGGAAACGGAGAAGTTATCGACCAGGAAGCAGTCAATGGGCTGGTAGATTATGCACTGGCACACGGAGTGAATTATTTCGATACGGCTCCTCCCTATTGTCGCGGGCTTTCAGAGAAAGCAACCGGAACTGCATTGAAGCGCCATCCGCGCAATTCGTACTATCTGGCAACGAAGATGTCGAACCACCGTCTGGCCGGGCAAGGGCTGTCTCCCGAAGAGTTGTTCGATGCTTCGGTAAAGATGTACCGCCGGTCGTTCGAGGACTTACAGACCGATTACTTCGATTATTACCTGCTACATATCGTGGGGATCGGGAGCGGTATGCCCTTTTTGATGGAACGTTTTTTCGATAACGGACTGCTCGACTTTCTGCTTAAAGAACGGGAAGCGGGGCGTATCCGGCATCTGGGTTTCTCCTATCACGGGGATGTGAAAGTGTTCGATTACCTGCTCTCCCGACACGATGAGTTCAAATGGGATTTTGTGCAAATCCAACTGAACTATGTGGACTACCGGCACGCTTCAGGCATGAATTTCAACGCGGAATACCTCTATGCCGAGTTGGAGAAACGGAACATACCGGCCATCGTCATGGAGCCGCTGTTGGGCGGCAGACTTACCACGCTGACCAATTACCTGAACGCCCGTCTCAAACAACGTCGTCCGGAAGAGAGTATCGCTTCGTGGGCATTTCGTTTTGCGGGTTCGTTTCCAAAGGTATTGACCGTATTGAGCGGTATGACCTATATGGAACATTTGCAGGACAATATCCGTACCTTCTCGCCGCTCGATCCTTGTACAGAAGAGGAGCTGGCGCTCTTGGAAGATACGGCGCAGACTATGCTAAAATACCCGTCGGTTCCCTGTACCGCCTGCCAGTATTGTATGCCTTGTCCATACGGACTGGACATTCCTGCCATATTCGCACATTACAACAAGTGCATCAACGAAGGGAATGTTCCCGTCTCTTCGCAGGACGAGAATTATCGGAAAGCCCGACGGGCGTTTCTCGTCGGCTACGACCGTTCCGTGCCGAAACTACGGCAGGCCGACCATTGCATCGGCTGCGACCAATGCGTACACCATTGCCCGCAAAGCATCAATATCCCGGCACAAATGCAGCGAATCAACTTCTTTGTGGAACAACTTAAACAAGAGACATTATAATGAAAGATTTTATTTTCAGAAACGATACAAAACTGCTCTTTCGTAATGATATACGGGAGACTATCGCAGAAGTGACTAAAGGACATAAAGTGATGTTCGTTTACGGTAGCGGTTCCGTAAAACGAAACGGGTGTTACAATGATATAATCCGAACATTGACCGATGCCGATATTCATTTTGTGGAATATGGAGCTTCTTCAAGGGAATTTTCCAAAATACAAGAGGGTATTCGGTTTGCCAAGTCCAACGGTGTAACCCTGATTGTCGGAGCCGGAGGCGCAAGTGTAATGGATAGTGCCAAATTGATGGCTTTCGGCTTTTATCATGAATCCGATTTGTGGGATTACCTGAAAGGGAAACCTTCTTACGGGCTGAAACGACTGCCGCTTGCATTGATACCGACCTATCCGTCCAGCGGTTCGGAGAATGGACTTGGGGCTGTATCCGTCGATTCGAGGACGGGCGATTTCGGGACGGCATATGGCATACCGGCCGACTATGCTATTCTTTGTCCCAAATATTCCCTGACTTTGGACAAAGAAATGACCACATATACGGGACTTGTTACGTTGGTTCAACTGTCAGCTGCTATTCTGGGAGACAAAAACAGAATGTCCTATGATGCGGGAATTTCCTATATCAAAAATGTACTCGAAGCGACAAAGACTTTACAAACGAATCCGAATGACCTTGATGCAAGAGGTATTATTATGATGGGCGCATCTCTTTCCACTTCGTCCAGAATGGGCATAGGAAAAGAGGAGGCTTACGCATACGACATTTACGAGTTGGAATTTCTTCCGGAAAAGTTATTCAGCAGCTCTTACCGTAGAAGCCTGACGTCTATTTTTCCGAGATTCCTCGAAGCAATGGGAAAACGTCACGCAGAGGACGTCAGAAAATACTATCTCGACGTATTCGGTTTCGATTCTTCCATAGAGGAATCTTCGAGGAAGCTGGTAGCGTTGTTTTCCGATTTCGGAGTGGATATGTATTACGATGGCATAATCAGTCGTGAACAAGTCGGTTGTATTCCTTGCGATACGGAACTCGACGAAAATGAAATCCTCGAAATGATAAACGGGTTAATTCGCAAATAATGATGATGACACCACTTTTCTTTATATTAATTTTAATTCCACCATCTATATTCTTTTGGCGTTATTCCTGTAATCTTTTTGAAAATAAAACTGAAATATTGCACCGAAGGAAATCCAAGTTCATGCACGATTTGAGAAAGGGATTCTCCAGAGGAACGTAGTTTCTCCTTTGCCGTATCAATACGTCTCAATTGAATATGGCAGTTGTGCGTGTGCCCGAGTTGTAGTTTGAGCAGATCATTGAAATAGGCTTCCGACAAATGAAGTTGTCCGGCACAATAGGTGGCTGTAAGCGGTTCTTGTGCCAGTTTCCCTTCTCCAATATATTTTTTGACCAGTTTTTCGTATTGCCGTATCAGCAGTTCATTGTCCAATTCGCGGACAATGAACTGCCGCTCGTAAAAACGAGTGGTATAATCCAACAGACGGGTGATATGCCGTGTCAGAATTGTACATTTGTAAGAGTCCGTACCATGATGAAGCTCCCTACGAATATCATCGACACACGAAGAAAGTATCTGTTTCTCTTTCAGAGATACGTGCAATGCTTCTTTGAGTGCATATGAAAAGAATGTATATTCTTCAATCGTTTTTTCAAGTATTCTTCCCTTGAAGAGGTCAGGATGAAATGCAACCGTCCAGAGGTAAGATGCAGGAAATTCCATGCAGACGGTAGCCGGACGATAACCGATGAGCGTTCCGTCGCAGTAGTCGCAATGCAGTCGACCATACTTTGTACTGACTTCGGCAGGTGAGTCCGTCAATATCAGACAATAGTATCCTGACCGGCACAAGTACGGAAGAATCGTACGGGGATTGGCAGAGTCGTCGATATAAAGTCCGGGAAATTGCAATTCGTTCATAATTTGCTATATAAAGACTAATTTTGAGAACGAAATTCATTGGGCGTATAACCCGTCACCCGTTTGAACATCCGGCTTAGATGCTGCGGGTATTGGAACCCCAGCCCGTAAGCAATCTCGCTCGTCGTTTTATCCGTACCAAGTAAGGCTTCTTTAGCCCGCTCGATAAGTTTGTTCTGAATATATTCCGAAGCGGTCTGCCCTGTCTGTTTACTAATCATGTCTCCAAAATAATTTGCAGACAGAAACACCTTGTCGGCAAAATACTTGACGGTCGGCAACCCCTCTCGTATCGGGGCCTCGCTGTCGAAATATTCGTCCAATAGACGCTCGAAACGAACGACTATGTCTTTATTTACCTCTTCACGGGTAGTAAACTGCCGCTCGTAGAAACGCATACAGTAGTCAAGTAACAGTCCGATATTGGCGCAGATCAATCGACGGCTGTGTTTGTCGATACTATGCTTCAGTTCCGCCTCTATTTTATGCAGACAGTCCATTACGGTTTCACGCTCCTCTTCCGAAAGATGCAACGCTTCGCGGGTTTCATAGGAGAAGAATGAATAGTTCTTCATCTCCTGACCGAGTGCCGTGCCTCGAATCAGATCGGGATGGAACAGAATGCCGTGGGCATTCGGCTGCACATTTTTCATCATCTCCGTCTCCGCAATCTGACCGGGGGCGAAACTGACGATCGTGCCGTCCTGATAGTCGTAACTCTGACGTCCATACATGATGTTCCCGCAGTAGGTATCCTTCAGATAAAGAGCATATACACCGTAGTTTATTTTAAAGTGTTCCGGCCACTGCGTTGCTTTTGATAAATCAACTACACTCACTAACGGATGCCGTGTTTCGAGTCCGAACAGTTTGTTGTATTTATCTACCTCATCGAGTTTTATAATCTCTTCCATAAGCCTTTCTTTAATTTCTTTTGAGCAAAAGTAATTCATTTGATTTGAATTACATACAGCTCCATTGCAGAATCGAGGATTCGGGTATGAATATCCGTAAATCGTATACAACACCATATGTTTCATCTCGGTAATTTTGCAATAAGAAAAAGAAAATCAATAATATGGGAAAAGGAAACGATATATCCAGACGTACTTTTCTGAAAAATTCGGCTTTAGCCGGTGGGAGTTTGCTACTATCTGGAATACTCCCAATTAAAGCTTCAGAAATGATTGAAAAGATAGATGATTCGGATGAATTATTGAAAGGTGTATGCGATATACATCTCCATGCAATGCCTGACAGTCGTGAACGGTCGGTAGACGAATGGCATTTTGCTCATGATGCATGGCGTGCAGGATATAGGGCAGTGATGTTCAAATCAAATGATTTTAGTTGTCACGACCGGGCTTATTTAATTCGACAAGAACTTCCAGAGATGGAAATATTTGGAAGTCTTTGTATGAATCGCGTACATGGCGATAAAGTAAATGTGTTTGCGGCGGAAAAAGCTGTTATGACATCCGGTGGGCTGTGTCGTTGTATCTGGATGCCGACACTTGACGCAGCATATCACTATCGTTGTGAAGGCCGTAAAGAATCGGGGATTCCAGTGCTCGATGGCAAGGGACAGGTCTTGCCCGAAGTTATACGGATCATGGAAATTTGCTCCGAAGCTGGAATTATTTTCGCTACTGCCCATTGTTCCCCCGAAGAAAGTATTGTATTGGCCAGAAAAGCTCGTGAGGTTGGTGTAGAACGCTTCGTAGTAACACACGCCAATGCACATTTTTGGAAAATGACTCCGGAACAAATTCGACTTTGTGTCGATTTGGGGGCTTATATTGAATACTGTTACCTCCCGTGTTTATGGGGAGAGGGAACAAAAATGGAACAATATAAACGGCAGTCTATTGAAGAGTTTACCCAACTTATTCGTATCGCTCCTGAACGGAGCTTTATATCTACCGATTTGGGGCAAGCCGTAATGCCACATCCGATAACCGGTATGCGGCATTGTATTACACATTTGATTGAGGCCGGTCTGTCTCATAATGATGTGGATTGTTTAGTTCGTCGCAATCCTGCTTATCTAATAGGGCTATCGTAACTAAATGATTATCCTTTATTCGGGTATGAATATCCGTAAATCGTATACAAGCCGGCTTCTTTAATCGCAGTAAATTTGCAATCAGAAAATGAACAACGAAAAATAAAAGATTATGGATCGCAGAAACTTTTTGAAAACGGCATCGAGTTTTGCACTACTCGCAGCCGGAGCAACAACGGGTGTTTCCCGTGTGTTTGCCGAAACCCCTTCTTCCTCTTTGATGGGAAATTCGTCGGATGAAAATACACCGAATACGGGGAACACAATGGAGTATCGTAAACTCGGAGGATTGGATGTATCGGCCATCGGTCTGGGTTGCCTGCCGATGGTGGGTTATTACGGCGGGAAGTATGACCGAAAGGATATGATTGCTCTGATCCGCCAGGCATACGACAAAGGCGTCACTTTCTTCGATACGGCTGAAGTCTATGGTCCTTACACCAGCGAAGAGTGGGTCGGCGAGGCACTCGCACCGTTTCGCGACAAAGTAAAAATCGGCACGAAGTTCGGCTTCGGCGTCGAGGAGAAACAACCGACCGCTATCAACAGCCGTCCCGACCATATTCGTCGGGCTGTGGAAGGTTCTTTGAAACGCCTGCGTACAGACCATATCGACCTGCTGTATCAGCACCGTGTCGATCCGAAAGTGCCGATGGAGGATGTGGCCGGGACAGTCAAGGATTTGATGCAGGAGGGTAAAGTGCTGCATTGGGGGCTGTCGGAAGCCAGTGCGCGTTCCATCCGTCGGGCGCACGCCGTTTGTCCGCTTTCCGCTGTACAGAGCGAGTATGCTATCTGGTGGCGGGAGCCGGAAACCAAGATCTTCCCGACATTGGAAGAACTCGGCATCGGCTTCGTGCCTTACTGCCCGCTGGGACGTGCGTTCCTCACGGGTGTAATCGACGAGAACAGCCGTTTCTACGAGGGCGACCGTCGTTGGAACCTGCCGCAGTTTACGCCCGAAGCCTTGAAGCACAATATGCCGCTTGTCGCCTTAGTACGCAAATGGGCAGAGCGCAAGGGGGTGACTCCCGCACAATTTGCCCTCGTATGGATGTTGTCGCGCAAATCGTGGATCGCCCCGATACCCGGAACGACCAACCCGGCACACTTGGATGACTTGCTCGGTGCGGGAACTGCACGTCTCTCGGCTTGGGAGATGGAGGAGTTTGATAAGGAGTATGCCCAAATCGACTTGATGGGGCATCGTGCCGACCCGTTCACCGAAAGTCAAATAGATAAATAAGGAAATCAATCATGGTAAAAACGATTTTGGGTGTTCTGTCTCTGTTTGTCATGTCGTCGTGCAGCACGGCCGTAAAGGAGAATACCGTTCAACCCGATATTATGGAAACGAACAAGAAAAATCTCGGAAGCCTCGTGGCACTCTACCCCAAACCGATGACGGTCGTAGGAGCGGAGATCGAAGGGAAAGTAAACTGGCTCGTGGTGGGACACACGGGTGTTATCGGTCACGACCGGATACTGGTCAGCATGAGTAAAAGCCACTACACCAATCAAGGCATCAAGAAATCGAAACGGCTTTCCGTCAATCTCGTGAGCCGCGAGATGCTGCCGAAGGCCGACTATGTAGGAAGCGTAAGCGGAGCAACGGTCGATAAGTCGGAAGTGTTTGCATACCATATAGGTGAAAACGGAACGCCTGTAATAGACGCATCGCCGCTGACGATGGAGTGCGAGGTGGTGGATATTTATGAAACTGACGGCTTCGACAATTTCATTTGTGCAATAGTCAATACATACGCCGCTTCCGACGTGCTCGACAGCGACGGCAAACTCGACTATACGAAACTGAAACCCGTCTTATTCGAGTTCCCGACCTATTCCTACCTTGCTACGGGAGAGATTATCGGCAAATGCCTGAACTTGGATAAGCAACCGGGGATGTGCACCAAAGAGCCGATGGCAGCCGACGGTATCGTGCGATTGTCGAAAATAGAGGTCTACCCGCAACATCTCGACGAGTATATGAAATACGCGACCGAGGTGGGCGAAATCTCCCTGCGCACCGAACCGGGCGTGCTGACGATGTATGCGGTCGGCGAAAAGGAGAATCCTTGCAAGATAACGATTCTCGAAACGTATGCAAGCCGCGAGGCATACGAGAAGCATATCACTTCGGAGCACTTTCAAAAGTACAAGCAGGGAACGCTCCACATGGTTAAATTGTTGGTCTTGTCCGACCAGATGCCGCTCAATTCGGCTAATAAGCTCAATAACTTTATGCAATAAACGATTATGAACAAAATTCTTTTAGTAACAGTATTTAGCATCTTAACTTTTAATGTTATGGCACAAGAAAAAATAGTACAGACAGCAGGGCGTACCCAACTCGGTGAGTTCGCCCCGAAATTTGCGGAACTCAACGACGATGTCCTCTTCGGCGAAGTATGGAGCCGCACCGATAAACTCGGTCTGCGCGATCGCAGTTTGGTAACGATTACCTCCCTGATCAGTCAAGGTATCACGGACAACTCGCTCGTATTCCACCTCCAGTCGGCAAAGAAGAACGGCATAACCCGTACCGAGATTGCCGAAATCATTACCCATATTGGTTTCTATGCCGGTTGGCCGAAGGCTTGGGCAGCGTTCAACCTCGCCAAAGGCGTATGGGCGGAAGATACGGTGGGCGAAGATGCCAAAGCCGCTTTCCAGCGTGAGATGATTTTTCCGATAGGCGAACCCAATTCGGCTTATGCACAATATTTCATTGGCAACAGCTATCTCGCACCCATTTCGAGCGAACAGGTGTCGATAGCAAATGTCACTTTCGAGCCTCGCTGCCGCAACAACTGGCATATCCACAAGGCTACGAAAGGCGGCGGACAGATGCTTGTCGGCGTAGCCGGACGCGGCTGGTATCAGGAGGAAGGCAAACCGGCAGTGGAGATTCTGCCCGGTACGGTCATCCACATTCCGGCTAACGTGAAGCACTGGCACGGAGCGGCGGCCGACAGTTGGTTCGCTCATCTGGCTTTCGAGGTTCCGGGAGAAAAGACATCCAACGAGTGGCTCGAACCGGTGACGGACGAGGAGTACGACAAACTGAAATGACGAAGTAATGACTTTTGTCAATCCTGTTTCATCTAAGGAGCGCTTCATGATCCTCGACGCATTACGGGGATTGGCGCTCCTCGGTATTTGTTTAGCCAATTACCCGGAGTTTTCGTTATATACTTTCCAAAGTACCGAAACAATCGGCTCCATGCCGATGGCGGGAATAGATAAAATAGTCCGCTATCTCCAATATTTCTTTATCGACGGAAAATTCTACACGATTTTCTCCCTGCTCTTCGGTATCGGCTTTTCAATCATTCTGTCGAACGCACAAAGAAAAAATGCGAACGGCTTTCGTATTTTTTATCGCCGGATGTTCGTGCTGGCTCTGATCGGATTCTTGCATCTGATGTTTATCTGGAGCGGTGACATCCTGCTTTTGTATGCTCTTTTGGGAATGTTGCTGCCCTTATTCCTGAAACTATCCGACAAAAAACTATTGCGGTTTTCTATCGGACTCATCGTTTTTCCTGTAATCGTGGATGCTTTGGTCGTGATAGGTGGTATCAACCTGTCGGAGACGGTCGTTCGGTGGCAACGATATTACTGCGGACTTTATGGAATAACGGACGATAATTTCGGAATCTGGCTACGGGACGCAGATGGTTACGGAGATGTTTTCCGATTTTTAATACAAGGTGCTTTTGTCCGGCTTCAGGAATTTATAGACGGACACCGGGCATTGAAAGTAATGGGCTTGTTCGTCTTGGGATACTATATCGGACGGAACAGACTTTATGCGAATTTGGAGGATAGAAAGACATGGCTGGCAAAAGTGTGCCGCTTCGGTTTCCTTGTCGGTATTCCCACATCATTCTTGTATGCTTGGAGCGGAACGAACGGACATCCTGCCGGAATCGTTTTTCATTCGTTACTATATGCTGTCAGCATTGTTCCTATGGGGCTGGCGTATGTGGCGAGATTGTGCCTGTTATATATCAGACATCGGGAAGCCGGAATTTGGAAACTGCTTGCCGCACCCGGAAGAATGGCTCTGACCAATTACATCGGACAGTCTTTAATCGGGATGTTGCTTTTTTACGGTATCGGATTCGGCTTGGGTGCAAGTGTCGGACTTGTAACTACTGAAGCGATTGCAGCAGGAGTGTTTCTGTTCCAGATAGTGTTTAGCATTTTCTGGTTCCGATTCTGTCAGTTCGGGTTATTGGAGTGGATCTGGCGTATGCTGGTTTATAATAAGAGATTGAACTTATTGCAAAAGAAATTATAAATAGATCATAAAATATGAATTTCAAAGAATTGAATAACGGAATAAAGATGCCCGTGCAAGGCTTCGGTGTCTTTCAGATACCCGATGCCGCCGAATGCGAAAGGGTCGTTACCGATGCGCTGGCTGTCGGCTATCGGCTCATCGATACCGCTTCGGTCTATGGCAACGAACGGGCGGTCGGTGCGGCTATCCAGAAAAGCGGTATTACGCGTGAGGAACTCTTTATCACGACCAAAGCCTGGATTTCGGAAATGGGTTACGAACGGACATTGCAAGCATTCGAGGCTTCGCTCGCCCGTTTGGGGTTGGATTACCTCGACCTCTATCTCATCCATATGCCTTTCGGCGACTATTACGGCGCATGGCGGGCTATGGAAGAACTCTATGCCCAAGGACGTGTGCGGGCTATCGGAGTGTGTAATTTCGAACCGGACAGACTGATGGATTTGTGCCATAATGCCAATGTTATTCCAGCGGTCAATCAGGTAGAGGTGCATCCTTATACTCTGCAAACCGAAGCGATACGGATCATGCAGGAACTCGGTGTACAAGCGGAGGCATGGGGCCCTTTGGCCGAAGGACGGAACGGATTGTTCACGGATGATATGCTGACCGGTATCGGTCGCAAATACGACAAATCGGCGGCGCAAGTCGTACTGCGCTGGCACTTACAGCGCGGAATTGTAGCCATTCCCAAATCGGTACATCGGCAGCGGATGGAAGAGAATTTCTCCATCGAGGATTTCGTATTGACGCCGGAAGATATGGCTGCAATCGCTTCCATGAATACGGGATGCAGCACGATTCTCGACCTCCACGCTCCGGAAGAGGTACAACGGCTCTACGGTATCGAGTGTCCGGCATGACAGATATACTTACAAATCACTTTTATACTCCCGTAATTCAAACGATTACGGGAGTTTTCATTTTGTCGGGGAATGATTCTGCCCGCTTAAAAAGCATAATCCGTAATTCGGGTATAAATACCGAGGAATTGTCTACAAAACGTGTGGCGGAGACCATCTATTTTTGTATCAAAGAGATAAACAAATAAAAATAAAAGATTATGCCACACATCGCAGTAACTATGTTGCCCGGCAGAGATCGGGAAACAAAACAAAAATTAGCCGAGAATTTGTGCAAGACATTAATTGAAACCCTCGGAGTCGATGCCAAATTCGTATCTGTATCCGTCGAAGATGTGGAGATGAAAGAGTGGGAAAATTCAATGCAACGCATTCCGGCAGAAACAATCATTGTAAATCCAAATAAAAAATGAATATGAAAAAGTTATTATTGATTCCGTTTATGCTATTGGCTGTTTTGTCAATGGCGGCCTGTGGTGGAGGTGATGACGAACCGTTTACACCCGAACAACCTGAAATTCCCGAACAACCGGGAGGAGATGACAATGAACCCGATACGCCGACACCCGGCGGTAACGGTCGCTATTTGGTGCTGTATGCTTCGCGCACGAACAACACCGAACAGGTGGCACGGCAGATTCAGACGATACTCGACTGCGATATACTGGAAGTCGAGCCGCAAACGCCTTACGAGGATGACTACAACGCCATGTTGGAACGCTCGCAGGAAGAGTTGGCCGCTATCCGGCAAGGTAATTACCCGGCTATCAAAACGACGCTGGAGAATTTTGATAATTATGACATAGTTTTTATCGGCTATCCTATTTGGTATAGTAGTATGGCAACACCGATGCAGGCGTTCCTGCATGAACACGCCGCGAAACTCGCCGGCAAACGAATCGCCCTGTTTGCCACGAGCGGCAGTAGCGGAATCTCGACTTCGGTCAGCGAAGCCCGTAACCTTTGCCCGGATGCAACCGTAATCGACCGGACTTTATTATTAACCTCTTCAACCCTCTCTCAAATGGAAAATCGTGTTACAGAATGGCTCGACGGGATTGGAGCCGGACGGGAAGAACCCGAAACTCCCGATGTATCTTCTTTGAACGTAAATATTACAGTCGGCGACCGCACCATCACCGCTACAATGGAAGACAATGCCGCCGCACGGGATTTTCTCTCGCGCCTGCCCCTTGAGATAACTCTGAACGATTATAACAACACGACGGAAAAGATTTTCTATCCCGACCCGGCTCTGACAACTGAAGGTGTTACACGGGGCTGCGCCCCCACGCCCGGAGATATAACTATCTATGCACCGTGGGGTAATGTAGCGATTTTCTGTAAGAGTTGGTCGCATAGTCGCGACCTGATTAAAATCGGGCGTATCGACGGGAACGGTATCGAAGCATTAAGTATAGCCGGAGACATACCTGTGAAGATTGAAAGGAGATGAACAGCATGGAAAAACAAGTAGTAATCATTACGGGAGCCGCAAGCGGTATGGGTAAGGCTGCCGCCCGGATGTTTTCTGAAGCAGGAGCAGCCGTTATGTTGGCCGATATAAATGGGAAAGCGGTAGAAACGCTTGCTGCTGAACTTACAGCAGACGGCGGTGAAACGCTTTGGACAACGTGTGATGTGACAGATGAAGAACAAGTCAAGACAATGGTAGAGAAAACCGTAGCCAAATTCGGTCGTTTGGATGCCGCCTACAATAATGCAGGTATCATGCCTGACAGAATCGAGACAGCCGATACGCCTACCCAATCGTTTGACAAGGTAATTGATATTAACCTAAAAGGTGTATGGCTCTGCATGAAATACGAATTGCAGCAGATGCGCCGTCAGGGATTTGGTGCGATTGTCAATGCCTCGTCGATTGGGGGACTGGTCGGTGCTGCCGGACGGGCCGGATACCATGCCGCCAAACACGGGGTTATCGGATTGACCAAGAGTGCCGCTTTGGAATATGCCGGTAAAGGTATTCGTATCAATGCCGTCTGTCCCGGAACTATCGAGACTCCGATGGTGGACGAAATGATCCGTAGCGGTAATTTAATCATAGAAGAGGCGATGCGCTTTGCTCCCGCAGGACGTTTCGGGAAGGCAGAAGAGGTTGCCTCCACTGTATTATGGCTGTGTAGCCCCGCATCCACTTATGTTACGGGACAAGCTATTGCCGTGGATGGAGGATATACTGCAATGTAGTAAAACTTGAAATGATGAAAATACATAAATATACAATGATTTTTGCTGCCGCCTTTTCTCTTATGACAGCTTGCGGCAGTACACAACCGGGTGAAGAATTGGAACAACCGCCGGTTACCCCATCCCTGCCGCCGGTAGAACAAAGCGATTTCATACAGATTGCAGGCGGGACTTTCACTATGGGGAGCCCTTCTGACGAACGATGGCGAGAAACTGACGAAGTACAGCACGAGGTGACGCTTGGCAGCTATCTGATTGCTAAATATGAAGTGACGCAAGCTGAATATACGGCAGTGACGGGAACGAATCCCAGTCATTTCAAAGGTGACGACCTGCCTGTGGAAATGGTTTCATGGTACGATGCCATAAATTACTGTAACGCTTTGAGTCTGCGGGAGGAACTTACTCCGGCATACACGATAGAGGGAACGGATGTCATTTGGAACCGGGAAGCAAACGGTTATCGCTTGCCGACCGAAGCCGAATGGGAATATGCCTGCCGTGCGGGAACAACGTCGCCGTTCTGCACCGGACGTAATATTACGGTGGAACAGTCGAACTGGTACAGCAGTTACCCTTATATAGAGGGTGAAGGAGGCGGAGCCTATCGACGACAAACGGTTCGCGTGAATGAGTTCGAGCCGAATCCGTGGGGATTGTATAATATGCACGGTAACGTCAGCGAATGGTGCTGGGATATTTATGGAGCTTATCCGAACGGAGGGCAATCCGCCCCAACCGGAACGGAAACAGGACTGAACCGTGTGTCCCGTGGTGGCGGATGGTACGACTACGCCAAGCATGTACGGTCGGCTTACCGTTCGGTAGCACCTCCTGACTATACGGATTACAAACGAGGATTTCGGATTGCCCGCAATGTAGAATAACATAACAGAATCATGTATGAAACAGAAAATCATTATACTACTCGGCCTGATGTTTTTATCGGGCTACGTTTTCCCCGCTATGGCACAACAACGGGATAAAATGCTGATAGTCTATTTCTCGGAAAGTGGAAATACCCGTAATATGGCGACTATTATCCGGGAACTGACCGGAGCGGATTTGGTGGAAATAGAGATGCAAAATCCATATTCCGACAATTACAGTACGCTGCTTGATGAAGCGGAACGTGACTTGCTTGCTAACGCTCGCCCTACGCTGCGGACTCTCATCGAAAATATGGATGAATACGATACCGTCTTTGTCGGGTATCCTAACTGGTATGCCATTTTGCCGATGCCTGTCTATACCTTCCTCGAATCCTATAATTTTGACGGCAAACGAATAATTCCGTTTTGTAGCCACGGTAACGGAATGCTGGGTGAAACGGTTGCCAATATTTGTAAGTCATGTCCCGGAGCCGACATACGTGAGGCATTGTCAGTGACTTATAGCGGTGGCAGTTCACTGCGGAATGAGATTCAGAAATGGCTGACAAAACATAACTTGTACAACAATTAAAGAATGAAAAATATGAAAGTAATATCGAATACCGAATTTGGAGGAGAACGTCCTTTATTTGAATCGCACGATCTCCGATTGGAGAACGTAATCATCCGTGCCGGAGAGTCGGCCATCAAGGAGTGCAGCAACATTGAAGCCTTCAATTGTACTTTTGAAGGCAACTATCCTTTCTGGCACGTGCATGGTTTCGTTATCGACCGTTGTTTCTTCGATGTCGGTGGACGTTCGGCACTATGGTACTCCGACCATCTGAAAATGACGAATACACGCATCGATGCGCCCAAAATGTTCCGCGAGATGCACGACATCGAAATCGAGAACGTGGAGATAAACGATGCCGACGAAGTGTTCTGGCGTTGCAAGAATCTGGACATCAAAAATTTGAAACTGCATGGAGGAACTTATCCGTTCATGTTCAGCAGCAATATCCGTATAGACGGATTGGAGAGCGACAGTAAATACGTCTTCCAATACGTGAAGAATGTGGAGTTGCGCAATGCCAAAATCACCACGAAAGATGCCTTTTGGGAAGTGGAAAATGTGACAATCTACGATTCCGAACTCAACGGCGAATACCTTGGCTGGCATTCGCACAACCTCCGGCTGGTGAACTGCCACATCACTGGCGAGCAGCCGCTCTGCTATGCCCACGATCTTATATTGGAAAATTGCACGTTCGGCCCCGACTGTGATCGGGCTTTCGAGTACAGCTCGGTGCAGGCCACCATCAAAGGTGCGATAGGCGGAGTAAAGAATCCGCGAACGGGCTGTATCACCGCCGAGAGCTACGGGGAGATTATCCTTGACGAAAACATCAAGGCTCCTGCCGACTGCAAGCTGAAACTTTGGGACGAGAAAACCTGTTTTACCGATTGATGTACTTGCGAATAGTTTAATGGGAATAGGAAAGGGAAAGACAGATTACCTGTTATCGCTGATTCGCGAAGGGAAGCAAATGACGCTGGGGCAGCAGTTACGCTTGACTGCATACCTTAGCGTCCCTGCTATTATGGCGCAGGTTTCCTCGATTGCCATGCAGTACATCGACGCCTCGATGGTGGGTAGCCTGGGGGCGAATGCTGCGGCTTCCATCGGATTGGTCTCAACTACGACATGGTTGTTTTGGGAATTATGCGCAGCCGCTGCAACAGGCTTTTCCGTTCAGGTAGCACACCGGATTGGAGCCGGGGATTTTGCGGGAGCCCGAAAGATACTCCGCCAGTCGATTGCTGCCACTTTGGTTTTCAGCTCATTGTTGGCCGCTGTCGGTATTTCCATCAGTGGCATGCTTCCCGGCTGGTTGGGCGGTGATGAAGCAATACGGAGCGATTCATCCCTCTATTTTGGGATATTCGCACTTTTCCTTCCTGCCTTGCAGTTGAATTTCTTGGCGGGCGGTATGTTGCGGTGTAGCGGGAACATGCGTGTGCCCAGCATGCTGAACGTGCTGATGTGCCTTTTGGATGTCGTGTTCAACTTCTTCCTTATTTTCCCTTCGCGGCAGGTGGAATGGTTCGGGGTGACATTTACCACTCCTGGCGCAGGTTTTGGCGTGGAAGGCGCAATATTGGGAACGGTGCTGGCCGAGCTCATCACTGCCGGAGGAATGATGTGGTATCTTTGCCGTCGCTCGCCCATGCTGAGACTGTCTGGAGAACGGGGAAGTTTCCTGCCTCGGAAAGAGACGCTGCGCAGGGCTTTCCGCATCTCCCTGCCGATGGGATTCGAGCACATGGCCATTTGTGGGGCGCAGATTGCAACGACGGTGATTGTCGCGCCGCTCGGCATCATCGCCATTGCCGCCAACTCGTTTGCCATTACTGCCGAAAGTCTCTGCTATATGCCCGGCTACGGTATCTCGGAGGCTGCCACGACGTTGGTCGGTCAGAGCCTTGGAGCGAACCGTATCC
>OGOT01000951.1_pt1 | contig 22046 bp, 16 predicted proteins | sample 1552791 | NCBI WGS metagenome assembly OGOT01 (sample SAMEA2580160, study PRJEB22360) | human gut metagenome | biome: human gut; feature: human-associated habitat; material: faeces | place: Denmark | collected 2008/2010
AATCACTTTATAATAATACCACAAATTAGCACACTATTATTATAACAAAGTATTAAAAATATAAAAATAAAATGAACTACAGATATCATAAAAATATCCGCAGTCCATTATTATCAGCCAATCTTTAATTTGAACTTCTGAAGTTCTCTTTCTGAATCCACTTTAGCAATAATTGCACCAAGTGCTGAGAGCTTACCTTCAAAATCCTCATAACCTCTCTGAATATATTCAATATCATCTATCTGTGAAATTCCGTCAGCCGCAAGTGCAGCAATAACAAGAGCCGCTCCGGCTCTTAAATCAGGTGCAGATAACTGAGCCGATGTGAACTTCTCCACACCTTCTATATATGCTGTATTACCTTCAACCTTTATCTTAGCACCCATTCTGTTAAGTTCATCAACATACTTGAATCTGTTCTCAAATATGCTTTCCGTAACCATACTAGAACCCTTGGCAAGCGCAAGTGCTACCGCTATCTGAGGCTGCATATCTGTAGGAAAACCAGGATACGGAAGCGTCTTTACATTAGTGCTTCCCACTTCACCCTCAGCTATAACTCTTATCCAGTCATCGCCCTCAACAAGCTTACAGCCCATCTCAAGAAGCTTTGCTGTTATTGACTCAAGATGCTTTGGAATTACATCTTTAATAACAATGTCTCCTCTTGTGGCTGCTGCTGCCATCATAAATGTACCAGCTTCAATCTGGTCAGGTATTATTGAATATGTGCAACCGTGAAGCCTGTTCACACCCTTAATTCTTATAACATCTGTTCCTGCACCTTTAATATTAGCACCCATAGCATTAAGAAAGTTCGCTACATCTACAATATGTGGCTCTTTTGCCGCATTCTCCAGAATTGTCTCTCCCTCAGCCATACACGATGCCATCATAAGATTAATTGTTGCTCCAACTGTTACAACATCAAAATAAATATGACCTCCAACCAGATTTTCTGCCTTCGCACTTACAACTCCGTGGTCAATATTTACCTTTGCTCCAAGAGCCTTAAAGCCCTTTAAATGCTGGTCTATTGGTCTGCTTCCTATATTACAGCCACCCGGAAGTGCCACATTGGACTCCTTATACTTTCCAAGAAGTGCCCCAAGTAAATAATAAGAAGCTCTTATCTTTCTGATATATTCGTATTCAACATTAAGATCGCTTATTGAACCCCCGTTAATCTGAACTGTGTTGTTATATATATATTTAACCTTTGCACCTATGCCCTCTATTGCCTGTAATAGCACTCTTGTGTCTCTTACATTAGGCACATTCTCTATTGTTACGGTCTCATCCGTCATAATTGCTGCTGCCAGAATACCAAGTGCGGCATTCTTTGCTCCACCTATGGACACCTCTCCACGAAGTGGCACTCCTCCCTTGACAACATACTGTTCCATAATTCGCACCTCTGTCACTACTTACTAATTCATAAAAAGTTACTAATCTCTAAATATCTTAACCATAATCTCATATTCTATACCGTTACAATTATGGTATTACTCTATCGTTATCCTTAAATATATTAAGGCATATGTTCAAATATTTCAATATCCTTATGATTATATCACACCATATCATTATGTCAATCTGTCTTATCCGCATTTTATTATGATTTAAAAAGGGTATGGAAAATATCCACACCCTTTGTACGTTTTATTCTAGTTCTTATTAACATAATTAAGAGGATTAACCCTTGTGCCATCAATCCATATTTCAAAATGCAGACGTGGACTTGTCACATCGCCTGTGCTTCCACTTAACGCTATCTGCTGACCCTGACTTACCTGCTCTCCAACACTGACAGTAAGTCTGCTGTTATTAGCATACCTTGTCAGGCTTCCATCTTCATGCTGTATATCAACACAGTAACCATATCCACCATACCAGCCTGCTCTTGTAACTTTACCAGCTCTTGCTGCAACAACTGTTATGCCTTCACTACACGTCCAGTCAACGCCGTAATTAACTGTATCTTCTCCAGTTCCATAACCCGAAACAAAAGTTCCTGCCACCGGCTTAATATAATCAGTCTGTGTAAGGGTTCCCACTGCAATCTTCCCAGGCTTTGACTCCTCTGTTATATTCTCTTTTACAATATCTCTTGCCACTTCCCTGCCATTAGCATATGTGACATTAGCAACCACCGTTCTTTTTCCTGACGTTCCCTCATCAAGAATTGTATTAGTCCCTCTTGAATTATTATTATCGTCAATATAACTCACTTCCGCCTTGTAGTCCTCATCATACGAGAGCTGCTTGGTTGTAAGCACTGTTATCTGCGTATCCGGTACTGTTACCACAAGCTCATCGCCTGGTACAACAACCACATTTTGTGAAGCTATGTCATTAAGCTTAAGCAGATCATCCAAAGTCATCTGATAATCTTTGGCAATCTGTTCAAGAGTATCGCCTTCCTTTATTATATAAGATACCTGGGATTTATTCTCTCTTGTTAAAATGTCATAAGCTTCCTGTACAGACACTACATCTGCCTTATCCCCGCTTACTGCGTTAACAGATACATTTTCCGCAAAATCAATTCCCATAAGCTGGTCAGGCGATTTCTTGTTAGTTCCATTTTCCGAATTATTATCTTCAAAGAATGAAGCAACTATCTGTGTATCCTGAACTGACTCTTCCTCATTCTTATTGATAGCAATTGTGTACTGTTCATCAATCGATGTTCCAGCCTTTATGACAGGTTCAAACTCATCAGCTACATTGTATGGCTGTATAATCTTTCTGAATAACTCCTCAACTTCTTCTTTAGTAGCAAGAGTTACCATATTATCATCAACCCTTACAGTATAAGCAAGCTGTGTTTCAACATCAACGATACAGTCAAATAATGAGCTGTATATTGCATTCTGTAACTGCTTGGTAGTCATACGTTTCGCTATCGCTCTTCTCTGCTTTGTTATCTTAACATCGCAGTCCATATATATATAATCTGCAAATTCTTTGCAGAGCTGTAATCTTGCATCAGCCAGTGCAACATTGACTTCGTCTTCTGTATTAGCAGCGCCAATATAATTACCCTGAATAGAAATACTGTAATATCCCACCTCATTATCAAACATCTGCTTTGATACAAATGGAATACCTATCACTATCACAAGGCATGCAATAAACATTGTCGCGATAAAGGTAGTTCTCATCTCCCTACCATATCTCGTTATGCGTGTCATACATTCCTCCAACAAATAGTATATTTAATGTCATTATTCGTATAATATAATGACGTAATATTTCTGTAACATTTTCGTAACAAATTTTATACTACCACGCATATGCTTATTTGTAAAGTCTTACACTTCTTATAAATAGTGAAATAATAATGAACTGTTCATTATTATGATGCCGGGGTCAAAAGCCCCAGACTTTGATACCTACAAATTGTTCCGTGCTACGCAATAAACCCTTTACTTCTTAACTGAGTATCCAAACTTGCCTATATTATCTCCCAGTGTGTAATACTGTCCGTGTGAATATGCTATAAGGTCAGCATCCTGAAGCCTTAATGCACCCTTGCTGTCAAGAAGCTTCTCATCTACATTTACAGCTACAACTTCCGCTATAAACATATCGTGGCTTCCAAGTTCTATAATATCCTTAACCTTACATTCAATATTAACAGGGCTTTCCTTTATTGCCGGTGCAGCTATCTTAACCGATTGCTGTGGTGTAAGGTGCATATCTGCGAATTTATCCGTATTTCTTCCAGATTTAACACCGCAGTAATCAGTTGCATAGCATAACTTTCTTGTTGTGAGATTGACCACAAATTCGCCTGAATCTTTTATAATATCATGGCTGTATCTTTCCTTTCTCACTGATATTGACACCATAGCAGGGTCAGAACATATTGTTCCTGCCCACGCAACAGTAATTATGTTAGGCTTCTCACCCTCTCTTCGACAGCTAACCATTACTGCTGGTACTGGGTATAACATATTGCCGGGTTTCCATGTCTGTTTGCTCATCTTTCAATTGTCCTTTCGTTTCTTCTGGTTTTCTTCCTTTTGCTTTTTTCTTTTTGCCAATTTGCCTCGCCGGGTGCGTCTTGGAAAGCTTCGCTTCCCTTGACTGTCGGGCGTTCGCCCTGCGTTGTTCTTCAACGCATCCGAAGTTTCGAAGAAACTTCTAAGTGACTACGAAGTAGTCATATTATACCATTGCTTTTCTCACAAGTAAAAGCTTTGTTCCTGCTGGAATTATATCCGAATCGGCAAGTCTTTGTATAGTACTGTTTTCCTCCCTCATCAAATCCCCTGTTGTGTCATATTTCTTGGCTATATCCCATACTGTGCATTTACCGTCAGATATATAACCCACCATTGAAGGGAGTGCCGAATAATCAACATTTTCTCTCTTATTGCACTCACACTCGTCAATGACATTAATATTAAATGGCTCAAAGCAAATCGTATCCAATGCGATTACTGCTTTAACCTCAATCTGTGCACTGCTGTTCATTGATGCCTGAAGCTGTTCTATTGACGGTCTTATCGTATATTCTATCAGATTCTTATTATATTCCTTTAATTCAACTACCGTTGTGAATGGAATTACTGAATTAATGCTTCCCATTGGAGAATTATCATCAGAAGTTATGTAGAATATATTAACTATCACAGCACCCATTATCTCTATTCCCTCAGGAATACATTCGTAACTGTCAATCTGTACATTAGCCGTTGCATTGACTATCTGCATAAGATTAATGTAATCTTCTACCTTGACATTACCTGAAACCCTGCATTTATTATTGTTTCTTATAATAAGCTTCTTTAACTGCTGTGTTTCCTGCTTAATATCAACATCAAAGCCCGGAATATACATATCCCACATAGCATTGCGACTGCACTCCTCATAAGATTTAATATCCATATCAAGTACCAGCTCAACAGCAACATCCCTGTTATTGCCGTCATAATCCGGTCTTACCTCTACATTTTTACTTATTACATTGTAACCAACATACGATATTCCATCAGGATTTGCACCGCTCACATCTATTATTCCAGTAAATGGTGTGCTTGTTTCATACCATTGCACCTGTCCTGCCTCATCATCAGCAATATACATAATAAATACATTCAGCTCACCGCTTACACTTAGTCCGTCCTCTGTCATTCTTGTGTTGACATTTCTTACATCTACATCGTCCCATACAAGACTTCCTATATCTGCCTTTCCATTAGGAACTGACACAGTTTCCTTAATTCTTAAGTTATCTTTCATATTAACGTCAGCCTGCACATATTCAAAATCCTTTAACAAAAGTTCTGCGTTACAGTCACCGTCCTCAATTCCTGTTGATATGGAAATGTTCTTAATCTCCTCACATGTTACCGTCAAAGCCACAATTGCCTTTACACTTATCTTTCTTGAATTAATGGATTTAATCGTCAGATCCTCAAGCTGTGCCTTGCAATTTACATCAAGCCCTGTAGCATCACACGACAGATTGACATTTTCAAGAAAATTAAGTGAACCATCCATTCTTACCGGTATAAATCTTTTATCGTTCTCACTGCTTCCTGTATACATAATCGCAAATACAAGTGTTCCGTCAATCTGGGCTTTATCCTGATTAACCCTCACACCGTTAACTACTGCCATTCCCCATTCTTTGACAATTAAATCAATATCCGGTTTGCTATCCATAACATTAAAATCATCATCAAGAGTAATCTGGGTTGTATTAGTACATTTTATAACATATTCGTGAATATTTTCGTGTTTAAGATTCACAACAGACCTCCCAATATACATTTCTTATTCAATATATGCACTCTTTCCTAAGCATATTACTTAATCTGCTGTTATTCTCTTTTATTAATAATCTGACTGCAAAGTGTTTATATATCGTTTAATCTATAATTTTTCATCTGCATATTATAATCTACATCTTGAACACTACTGACTCGTCACGTTTTTCATATTTCAACACAATATATGGAGTTGTGCTTACTTCATTTACCTGCTCGCCCTCTGCTGGTCCTATAAGCTTAAAATCTGCATATACCGCATTACCACTCACATATACATCATCTACTCTTATGCTGTATCCAGACGTCTCCTTAGTTCCATATCCTGCAACAATATAGGTATAGTCCTTTGTTGTATAAGTCAGTCTTAAGGTGGACTGCTTCTTATTGTCTATTAGCTTCTTTAATTCTGTTGGTAAATCTTCGTTCTCAACAACTGTATAGTCAATCTTCTCGTGATTATCTGCCTGACCACCTGAACACGCCATACAAAAGCTTATTGCAAGCATAAGTGCCACTACAACCGTGATGTTAAGAAACATATGCTTTCTCATAAAGACATTTTTCCTAATAAAATGCTTCTTATACTTAAACTGCTGATAACTTCCCATAAAAAATCCCTGTTAATAAGACTTGTTATCATCTTATTAACAGGGTCGTTAATTTATTCTACCGCATAACCTTTTTCTTTGATTACTGCTATTACATCATCAACATATTTCTCACATTCTTCGTGAGTGCCAGCCTCAACCATAACTCTTACAACCGGCTCTGTTCCGCTTTCTCTTACAAGAATTCGTCCATCATTGCCAAGACTTTCTGCTACCTTGTCAACTGCCGCCTTAACATCTGTATCGTCCTGTGCTGCTGTCTTGTCATATACACGGATATTCTTAAGCACCTGTGGATATATCTGAAGTGGAGCTGCAAGCTGTGAAAGTGTCATCTTCTTGGCTATCATAACCTCCATCATCTTAAGTGCTGTTATTATGCCATCACCTGTAGTCGCATATTTGCTGAATATGATGTGTCCTGACTGCTCACCGCCAAGACGATATCCGTTATTAACCATACATTCATATACATACTTATCGCCAACTTTAGTCTTCGCATAGTCTATTCCAGCCGCATCAAATGCCTTGTAAAGTCCGAAATTAGACATTACTGTTGTAACAACTGTATTGTCTATAAGCTTTCCTCTTTCTTTCATATAACATCCATAAATATATAATATATGGTCTCCTGTTATAACATTGCCATTCTCATCTACACAAAGACATCTGTCGGCATCGCCGTCAAATGCAAAGCCTGCATCAAGATGTTCCCTCTTAACAAGATCCTGTAAGCCTTCTATATGTGTAGAACCACAGTTAGTATTAATATTAGTACCATCTGGACTGGCATTAATCACATAAGTCTTAGCCCCAAGTGCGTCAAATACTGCTTTTGCAAGTGTCCAGGCACTTCCGTTAGCCGCATCAAGACCTATTCTCATACCCTTAAATGAATATATTGCAAGGCTCATAAGATAACCCATATACCTGTTACGTCCAGCAGTATGGTCTACTGTACAGCCTATATTTTCTTTAGTGGCATAAGGTATGTTCTCCGGTTCGCCATCAAGATACTTCTCAATCTCACTTATGACATCTTCTCTCATCTTCTCACCCTTGCTGTTGATGAGTTTTATTCCGTTATCATAAAATGGATTGTGGCTTGCAGATATCATAATTCCGCAGTCAAAATCTTCTGTTCTTGCTATATAAGATACGCTTGGTGTTGTTGTAACGTGCAAAAGATAAACATCAGCTCCTGAGGCTGTAAGACCTGCAACTAATGAATACTCAAACATATAGCTGCTTCTTCTTGTATCCTTGCCTATTACAATCTTAGCCTTGCCATCCTCTTTATCCCTGCCATAATACCAGCCAAGAAATCTTCCTACTTTAAATGCGTGATCAACCGTAAGGTTTACATTAGCTTCACCACGAAATCCATCTGTACCAAAATACTTACCCATTATTACTCCTTCCAGTTACAAAAGCTTATTCTGCCATCATCTTTTCTGTTGACCAGATTTCCACTTCATATTTATTAGCCTTGTTGTATCTCTTTCTAAGATCCTTAAGCTGCTTTAAATATTCCATTGTAACCTTACCTGAAAGCTTAGATTCGCCCTCTGTTCTCTGCTGGAACTTATATGGAATTTCAACTACCTTCTTATATGAACCCATTGCAAGAACTTCGACCATAATCTTCCATCCAATTGGCTGAAGGTCTGCTCCTTCAATCACTTCACGTCTGAACATAAAAAGACCACTTGTTGGGTCAGATATCTTTCTAAGACAAGGAAGCATCCACTGTCCTATCTTTCTTGCTGTGCCAGATACGAACTTTCTGTACCAGTTAAGTCCACCGTCATCTCCACCAGGTATAAGACGGCTTGGTATACAGAAATCAGCACCGCTTTCCATAGCCTTATACATATATTTAAGTACAATTGGTGGGTGCTGTAAATCAGCATCCATACAAGCCATATACTCACCCTTGGCAAGTTCAAATCCCTTAAGAACTGCTGTTGCAAGACCTGTTTCACCTGTTCTGTGTTCAAGTCTTATCTGTGGAAAATCCTTAGCTACTTCCCTGATTACATCAGGTGTATTATCTTTACTATCATCTACGAATAATATTTCATAATCAATTTCCTTAAGTGCATCATCTATCTGTGTCACCAGATTTCTAATATTCTTTCCCTCATTAAATGTAGGTACAACTACTGATAACATATATTTTCTCCTTTTAATATTCTTATACCAGATTAACTCCAGTATATATAATTGTAATTTAAAAAGCGTGTTAATTATAATACCAATATATAAAGATAGCAAGTCTTTTCACATAAGCAGACCATCCCAGAAGTACCATGCCGATATTACAACAATCTCAACTATAGACAACAACGTAATTATTCCATACCGTACATACCTGTTACAGCCTGCGATTATCTCTGCCACTCCTATATATATTACAAATGAACCCATTATAAATCTCAATGTACTCATAACGCTTGATGTAAGCGGAATAAGTAGTACTATTATTCCAAATATTCCAAGTGCATAATGCTTCTTTCTTATCATCGCTGCATAAAGCATAAGTGTTATAACGCAGAGCCAGCCAAGTATTATTCCATTGAGTGTCTTAACTCCTGATGCCGCTGAGAGCTGCCCTGTACACGACTTAAACAACACTCCGATTACCGGAAACATTTTCTGTGTCCTCCACGCTCTCTGGACGTGGTAAAATGCCCACGAATCACCACAAAAGTATCTCAGATAATTCATATATATGAATATGCCAAGAGGGCTTATCATAATAGCCACAAGCTTCTTTGGTTCTTTTATGACATTTTTAATAAAAGTTCTTATAACACTGGCTAAGCTTATATTTCCAGCTATCAGAATACCAGCTTCTTCTGTAAGCATACACTTATCTATTATACCAGCTTCTTTATTATCTTTCATTTCTGAATTATGCTTAGCCCTGCACTCTGCACAGGTCTCCATAAACATATATGTTATAAGCACAAACACAAGCATACAGCCAACAATTCGTGTTGCACTTGCCATCGCCGCCGCTATTCCTGCCGCCATATAATTATGTCTGGCAGAGTTATAGAAGCAGAGTATAACACACAATATGAATAGTGCTTCTGTATACATAGCACCATAGTACACGGCAAATGGTCCTGCAAGCATAAGAAATATAATAATATCCTCAACTGTCTTTTTATTATATTTCTTCATATCAAGCTCTATATCTGCATACTTAACCGCATAATACACTGCTATAATTATACATATGTTGGAAACTGTCATTCCAACGGCATATGTATCTATACTTCCCATTGTGACAAGTCTTACTGCCATACACACAAGAGGGTATAGCGGGAAAAAAGCCCAGCTTGCCATACCTGATGACTTAGGAGGCTGGTAACCATTCTCCACAATCCCTTTATACCACTCTGCATCCCACGGATTCATATAATACAGCCATTGGTGCGGCTCATCAGCAATAAGATTCATCACCGGAACCATTAGAAGCATAACTGCCCTTGAAATAAGCCATACTGCTATTATCTTCACCAAAAGCCTTAACCGTTCATTATCTTTATAGTATCCTGCTACTGCTTTAAACATTCACAACCCCAATATCTGTTATTACAATATATACTGTATATTCGCAATCACGCTGGCAACAAGTGGAATTGCAAACATAACAACTGCAAGCACTGCAATTATTGCAAGATATACACCACTTGCACACATTCCTAACCACTGAGGAACATTTATCCCTCTCTTATGGTCAATAACCATAAGAACTATCATAACAATAAGAATAATCAAAGATATAATTATTCCTGCGTTTCTTCCTGATGGTTTAAATGTAAATACAATCTCATTACTTCCATCATTAATATTAACTCCTGTAAATATTCCAGCAATCTCGTCTGTATCACACTTTACTCCATTAACTGTAACTGTCCAGTTATCACTCTTAATGATTGGAATTATTGCATAATTATCATTACCGCTTCCGTCAACCTTTATAGTAACTGAGTTATTAGTATATGTTACATCACTCTGCTTATCAGCGTATTTATCGCACAGTGACTGCATTTTATTAAGGTCAATTCCTGCGATTGTGACAATCGACTTATCCGTGATTGCATTACCTGCTGAATCATATGGTCTTGTATATTCTACCTGAACCTCAATATCTTCATCATAAAATGTTCCAAGATATATAAGTCCGTTATTATAATCCGTTGTGTAATACTTATTTTTTACATTCCCTATTGTCGGTATTGCAATCTCTTTACCATTAACAGTTATCTTTACACTTCTGAAAAGATTAGATACATTGGCATCCGAGTCGCCTATATTACGGTCAGTAACACTCATATATACAGCCTTTGTTCCTGTTACAGAATCCTTATAAGTCTGTATGATATGCTTATTCTGTGTTGTTCTGTAATCTTCCAGATTATCAGAAGCTATATTATCTTCTGCAACATGATTATTATTTACAGTAATCTCTTTAGTATCTGTCAGAGTACCATATTCCGTAACAATACCACTTGAATCATGGCTTAATGCACTATACATAATATTGTGCATATATATCCAGTCCTTTGAGCAGTTATTATCATTATAATCTTCTGACTCTACAGACATTGTTGCTTCATTCTTAGTAAAATCTTTATTAAAATCTACATTTTTTACAGATGAGTCTGTAGCCATTGCAAATGGCAGCTGGTAATTAGCTGTATAAAGCTTATACTGACAGCCATCAGTTCCAACCTTCTTAAGTGTATACAATGAACTGTCTAATCTGTTGACATTAACAGCCTCCGTAATGTGTATAAGAGCATCGCTGAATACCGTATTACCTGAATCAAGCATCCAGAGGAAATACTTTGAATGTCCCCATCTTACTGTCTGCTTCTGGCTGTCCTTCTGAAGAGCTGCCGTAAAGCTTGACATTGCACCTCTCTTCATAACAAGAGGGTAGTTGGCATTAAGGCTTAAATCCGGATTAGTTATTCTGTCTACCGGTGATGAGGCTATTTCAAGATTATTAGCCGCTTCCACTGCAAGCTGTACATAATCTCCATACTGATATGGCGTATAAGTATAGAACTTAGGTGGACCTGTCATAGCGATGGCACCTATAATTATCTCAACAGCCATTAATCTTATAATACTGTTAATTCCATATCCGTCTTTTCTAACTATTACATTAATTATATGCACAACAAGCATAATTGCGAATACTGCTATAAAAAATGCAAATGCCCTCTCGTAGGAATTAACTGGAATATACTTATATCCAAGTGCAAATGCAACGCATACTACCACACACACTGCACTTAATATTATATTCTTCTTTTTATCTTCTTTGCTATCTGCAACTATAGTATCTGCATACATTGCTGCAAGACATATGAATGTAAATGCTATAATAAATCCATTTCTTAATGTATATCCATTATATGAACCAAAATGCCACATAATGTTAGTACCCTCTGCAACTGCCTGAATAACCATTATTGCAAAGAGTGATACTGCATACCAGTTACGCTTTCTTAAATCTATATCCATCTTATACCGCGGTAACTTTCTGCTTCTATGTATGCCTGTAAATATAAGCACAAGGAATATTCCCATACCATAGAACATCATTATTCTTTCAAATTCGCCAAGACTGAAGCTTCTGAATGTCGGATTAGAAATCCATGACATATACTGCTGTACAAGGCTTAATGAGTTACCGGTTCTCTGTGACTGTGCAAGCTGCGAGAATACCGGAAGAAGCACAAAGGCTGAAAGTCCAATTCCCGTAAATGTACCTATCCCTAAGTTCCACGCACATTTTCTTCTCTCTTCTTTGTCACATCTGAATATAATATACATTCCACCGGCAAGGAGTATGTATACAACTGACATTGCACTGATATAATAGTTAATAACAAATAACAATGCCAGCATAAGAATATAGAAAAACTTCTTTCCTGTCTTTTCCATAACATCTAAAGACATCATAAGAAGTGGAAATAAAGCAACTATATCCATCCAAGGTGTAAAACATGAAGCGTATAAAAGCACATAACCACAAAATGTGTATGCAAGTGCAAATATAACTTTAGTCTTATATGTTAATTTCTTATATCTTCTATTAAGAAATGCATACATTGTAACTGACATAACAAACATCTTAACAAGTGTAAGAATTGATATGAATTCCAATATATAATCTCTTGGACATAGATATAAAAGCAGGTTAAATGGACTGAACATTGAGAACGCTGATATACTCATACTCACATTAGTTCCGAGTCCTGTATACCAGTCAAACCACACACTTGCATCACCATGCATAGCATCCCACAAATGTGCATACAGTGGAGCAACCTGCTGCATATTATCAAATAAATCTATTCTGTTACTTCCAAAAGGCCATATTCCCTTTACAATAAGAACAAATATCATAACAAGTAGTGTTATAATTCCAGGAATAAGATATGAAGCTATCTTTCTTCCCTTTTTATCAGAACTGTTATTCATTCAAATCCTCCGTTCCCATCTGATTATACATGTGTAATTATACAGGTTGATCTGCCATTTACGACAACATTTCTCTTGCCTGCATTAATAAAGAAGCTTTCTCCAGCCTTAAACTTAAGTTCCTTGTCATTGTCATCTGTCATAATTGTTCCTTCACCGTCAATTACAATTACTGACAGAAAAGAAGCTTCATCAACTGGTATCTTGGCTTCATCTTCTATTTCATACTTGATAACCTCAAAGTATTTGCACTGTACAAGACGCTTTGACATATAATGCTCGTTATGTGTAAGCATAACATTGCATTTGTTATCTTTCTCATACTTAACTGGATTAACAACATCTAATGACTTGGCAATGTGAAGCTCACGCGGATTACCGAATTTGTCACGTCTGTCATAATCATACATACGGTATGTGCAGTTAGAATTCTGCTGTATTTCACATATAAATATACCTGCACCTATCGCGTGGATGGTGCCAGCCTTTACCATAACAACATCACCCTTTTTAACCTCTATCTTGTTAAGGATTTCTGTTATTGTATTGTTCTTTATACGTTCTTCTATCTCTTCTTTAGAAGAAGCTCTTGAAAGTCCGCAATACAGATATGCACCAGGTTCTGCATCAAGCACATACCACATTTCGTTCTTTCCATATTCATTCTCGTTCTCCAGTGCATACTCATCATCCGGATGTATCTGTATTGATAATGCCTGCTTGGCATCAATAAACTTTATAAGTACTGGGAATCTGTCCTGTGCCTGACATTTCCAGCCTAATGCTTCCTTGCCAATTATTGAAAGATAATCATTAAAGAGCATACCCTTATAATATCCTTCTGCAATACGGCTCTGTCCGTCTGGGTGTGCAGAAAGCTCCCAGCTTTCTCCTATGACATCATAATCACATTTCTTGCCGTATACATCTCTTATCTTAGTACCGCCCCAGAGGTTATCCTTGAATGCTGGGTCAAGCTTGACAATCGGACAATTATCTTTTCTTACATAATTGCCGCCATTATCTGATGAATCCTGTCCATATATCTTAACCATATCATTATCAAGGATTGAATCACCAATTCCAACCTCTATAATGACAACATTAGAGTCTGTCTTGTTAGCAACCTTATGCTTAACACCGATTGGCACGAATACGCTATCATACTTATGGTAATCTTTAGTTTCTGTACCTATTGTAATAGTAGCTGTACCTTCAACAACTGACCAGTATTCTGCCCTTAATTCATGCTGGTGAAGATTCATCATCATTCCTGGAAATACTGTAACCTTCTTAACCTTATAACCATTAGAATAATTAAGAAGCTCGTGTATACCCCATTCCCTATAGGAGATACGATTATAATCAAAGTATGTTTCATATTGGTCAAGATTGTCTTTAATAATCTCTTTGATATTATCAGCAGATTTCTTTGATGAAATGTATACAGCATCTTCTGTATTGACAACTACAATATCTCTTAAGTCATTAGCAACTACAAGCTGTCTTTGCGCGTTGTTAATTACTGATATATTACTACAGTCATTCTTAATTATATTGTCAGGCTTATCATCACTATGGTGCATTTCAATATCACATACATTATCGATATCTTTCCATAAAATGTCAGCCTCTACTACTTTGAGATTGTCACAGTGTTCAAGAACAAGTGTTTCTATGCTTCCTGTAACTATGTCCTTCATTACATTTTCTGAGAAACGTATAGCCCTTCTTATAGCTGGAACTTTTCTCTTAGCTGTACGGCAGGCTATATACAATTCCGGACATTTCTTTCTTGTGATATTAACCATATCACCTGCCCTGAACACAAGTATTCCACTATTCCATAGATACCCCTCCTCATATGAATAGCAGTCTGCAATCTCAGATGTTGCATCATCAAAATCAACATTTGATAATATCTTAATTACATCATTGCCATCTCTCTTGATATATCCAAGATTCTTCGCCTGATATTCAGGCTTAACTCCAACTGCCGCAATTACGCCTGTCTTTGCTATCTCTTTAGCTCCTATGATGGCATCCTTGTATCCATCACCATCAATAAAATTGTCTGAATTAACAACTAATACAAATTCAGTTGGATTGGCAAACATTGTTCCAAGCATAATTGCCGCTGCTGTACCCTTAGCTGTGCCCTCAAGAATAACTCTGTATTTCAGGCTCTGGAACGCCTTCATCTGTCCGTTCACAATATTCTTATATGCCTCATTAGTTACTATAATAAATTCATCACAATAAGGCAGATTTCTGACAACCGTTTCCTGTAAAAGTGAACGGCCTTCCTTAAATTTCATAAACTGTTTAGGATAATTTTTTCTGGACAATGGCCATAAACTATCGCCACTTCCACCTGCAAGAATTACACACTTCATGCAAATGTTCCTCCATAATTGTTATTTTTGCCCATCATTTTAATTAGCTGATACACCAGAAGCTGCTGATTTAACTGTGTCTGATGAACCTGAACTGCTTGAACTGCCGCTTCCTGTACTGCTTCCACTTGCTCCGTTATCTGTGCTTCCACCTGTAGTAGTGCTTCCGCTTGCTCCGCTGTCTGTGCTTCCGCCTGTAGTGCCGCTTCCGCTTGCTCCGCTGTCTGTGCTTCCGCCTGTAGTGCCGCTTCCACTTGCTCCGCTGTCTGTGCTTCCGCCTGTAGTACCGCTTCCGCTTGCTCCGCTGTCTGTGCTTCCGCCTGTAGTGCCGCTTCCGCTTGTTCCGCTGTCTGTGCTTCCGCCTGTAGTACCGCTTCCACTTGTTCCGTTATCTGTGCTTCCGCCTGTAGTACCGCTTCCGCTTGTTCCGTTATCCGTACTTCCTGTGTCACCACTTCCACTTGTTCCGTTATCTGTGCTTCCGCCTGTAGTGCCGCTTCCGCTTGCTCCGTTATCTGTACTTCCTGTGTCACCACTTCCATTGGTATCATTGTCTGTGCTTCCACTATTATCTGAACTAGTATTTCCTGTGATGCTATCATCATCAGATGTATTAGCTGTTGTCCTATTGGTTGTATTATTAGAACTGCTGCCAGTAGTACTTTGTGTTACATTCTCAGTCTGCTTCTGTGTAGTCTGTTCTTCTGTGCCTGCCTCAGTTGAAGCTGTTGCCGCCTCATTCTTCTTATTATTCTTCGTTGCAGCCTGTTCTGTTGTATACTGCATATTCTGGTATTCATAAGAAGCACTCTTCTTATTGCTCTTGCCAGCCTTAACTGATACAACAAGAATAATAATAAGAATAATAACTATTACACCACCTGCAATCCATGAAACCATCATTCTTGCCGGAAGTGTGAGTGCTGGAAAAAGTCTTTTAATGAATAATGTAACAGCATTTTCCTTTAATCTTTTTCCTGTTTTTCTGTATACAGAACTTACAGCTTCTCTTTCTCTATAATCATCATTATTATTATTCTCATCATAACCATAATCACTGTCATCATACTCTTCATCAGAATAATCACTTTCATCTAATGAATTGTAATCATTATCAGCGACTGCTGCCATATCATTATTATCGGCATTACCAGCCGTTTCATAACCTAATACATAACTTCTTATGCCTGCTAACCAGCCGCTTATATAAGAACTGTCAACATCGGTTACGCTCTCAATCGCATCAACAGAAAGCATCTCATAAGCGTATAATTCTGTAAGCGACATTTCTATCTCTGATAAATTTCTAAAGCTCTCCTCCTGCTGGTCAAATGACTTAGGGCTTCTGAAGGCTATTGCCTTCTGCTTCATATATGTAACGAATTCTTCATCATCCTTAATATGAGTATATTCATATTCTCCTGTTGGTGCATTATTCCTTAATTCTTCTGCATTCTCACTTACCACACTTGTAAAGAAGAACGCAGATGCAATTGTTGCAACCTGCTTATGAATATTTCTTTCAAGGTTAAAATCACCTATTCTCTTACATATCTCAATAAGTGCCTTCTTTGCCTGGGTCATACTCTTTTCTTCGTTCTGATATACAGGGTATGCTAAAGCGTATACCTCTTTGTAAATCTTATTGCATAGTTCCTTTTTCTCAGCTTTTCCGTCAATCACATCCTGTACTAACTGTGAAAGCCCGTCATCTTTATTACTCATATTCATCTCCTGATATAATATTCTTACTAACGTACCAAACCTTAAAATAAGAACACTTTATGTGTGCCTTCACTATCTACTCCGTTATGAACAGAATAAATGTGAAAATGCTCCACTTAGGCATTCATATATTATTATACCACCTCCCACAATAATTGTCACTACAACAAAAAAACAGCAAATAAGCGGCTATAACCTGATTTTCGCCACTCATTTACTGTAATTATTAAAAATTAGCATATATAAAATCTGATGTTGTGCTTGTACTTCCATATATAAGTATAAACATTATAAATCCTATATATATAATCCATCTTATTACAATATTATATGATGCTATTGTTTCTCTTATGTTAATCCCCTTTTCTTTTAACAGACTGACAACAAATATAATAATACAGCCTGCTATAACAATTAGCAAATCCTGACTTGTAAGCCCTACAGCTTTAACAGCCGCCATTGAAAGCTGTGATATATGTGCCTTTGTAACTGTCTGTACCAACATAGCATTAGCAGCTCTTAAATCATTTGCCATATCAAAATAAAAGCCTATATTGACAAGAATAAATGTCCTTATAATGCAGAAGCCCTGATACCACCATTTCTTAGGATTGATATGAAGCTTTTCCTGTATCTTTGCATATACAGGTGCTAACATTCCACTTCCTGCAACAATTACGCCATTATATATACCATACATTATGTACTTCCACGCTGCTCCATGCCATACACCTACAACAAAGAACACCAAAATGTCAGCAAGTCCTACAGGAAGAAGCTTTCCAACATTGTTACCAAATTTCTTCTTGCTCCACTTGCCGAATTTAGCCATACTCTTAGATAAAGAAAATGGATAGAATATGTAGTCCTTCATCCATGTACCAAGCGTTATGTGCCATCTTCTCCAGAACTCACTTATTGAGCGTGAGAAATATGGCTGTCTGAAATTCTCATCCATCGTAATTCCAAACATCTGTGCAATTCCTATGACAATATCAATTCCACCGGAGAAATCTGCATAAAGCTGTATGCTATAAAGAAGCACTCCTAACACATTGTACCATCCGCCATAATTCCAGTAATTATGGAATATGAGAAGGACTGCCGCATTTACCCTGTCAGCAAGTACCATTTTCTTAAAAAAGCCCCATAGTATTCTCTGGACACCAAACTGCAATTCTTTTAAATTGTAGCTGTGTCCTTCATACAACTGGCTTCCAAGTCTTTCATATCTTCCAATCGGTCCTTGTAAAAGCTGCGGAAAAAATGAAACAAATAATGCGTGCTTAAAGAAATTGCCCTGAGCCTTATGCTTGCCTCTGTATACATCAACAACATAACTTATTGACTGGAATGTATAAAACGATATGCCAAGCGGCAGTGTCAGATTAAGAACTCCTATCTGCTTTCCACTCCCAAAAAGTCTTAAAACTGCATCTATATTTCCAAGCATAAAATTGGTATACTTCATAATCCCAAGCATTCCAAACGCTATAAGTACCATAGCCAGTACTATTTTTTTCTTTTTACGGACAATATTTTTCTTGAAATCTTTCTTTTCTTCCCTGCTTATTCCGTCCTGCGGTTTCTGCTCATTCAATCTGTCCAGAAGAATTCCGCCCCTGTATGTAACATATGTTGTCAGTAATAACATCCACACTGTCGAGATATCATAAGAAGCATAATATACATAACTTATTATAAGAAGCCATATCCATTGCAGCTTTTTAGGTATCACATAATATATAATAACTGCCGCTGCTATAAACAGAAAGAACTCAAAAGTCGTAAATGACATATCTTTCTCCATTCCTATGTATTTTCATATAATATATATGGCAGTTAATAAGACTTCCACTCAAGTCCTGTAGCCGCCTCATAATCGTCTTTCATTGTCTCATACATATCTTCATATGACTTGTAGAAATATTCTTCCTCATTAACATTTCCCTCTGCATCATCTGCAAGTACTTTTGCTAATACATCTGAATATTTAACAGCAAGTTCTCCATACATATGTCCTTCTGTATCCACATAACCCGAATCATCTCTTGGAAGCACAGACATAAGCGTCTTATTAAAATCATAATATTTAATATTGTAGCTATCAAATAATTCTTTAAGCTTTTCGGACGCCCTGTCCACCTGTGCTTCCTTAAATGCATCTGGTGTTATAGGTGTTGACACACATACAACCTTTATATCATTATCATTACAATAATCAAGAAAACGCTCAAACTGTGATATAACTGTTTTATCAAGGCTTTTAGCAGCATTTCCTTTCATTGTATTAACATATGATGGATTACCCGGCACTTCATTGATTCTATATCTGTAGCAGAATCCTTTTCCAAGATATGGACCACCTGCGGTTGCAAAATATCCATCTGTATCAAGTCCTGCTGACATATCATAATTCTTATATTCTTTTGTCTTTTTAAGTGCAATATTAGTCTTTGCCTTCTTTATCGTGCATTTCCAGGTCAGCCTTCTTGAAAATACATTTCTTATATCAAGTTCAGCCCTGTTATTCCACAGATATTCTGCCTTAACCCAAGTATCTTTCATCTGCTGGTATATAAATGACTTGGAAAAATGATTCTGGGACTGCCCATTCATCCAATAGTAATAATCTACATCCACAATTACCTGTTTAACATTATTACCTGAATCGACAACTGATTTCAATACATAATAAAAATCATCAACTGTCTCTCCTGGTATTCCCATATTAAACGAATTAACATTCATATATTTATCAAGATATTCTGTATCTATACTACATCTTGTATGTGAAGCTCCAAGCACTAATGTGTCGTAGCTCTCATTTGAACTGTTCACATCATTTAACACAAAACGTATATATCCACTCTCAGCAAACAGATAATCGCACACAAGTATAACCACTGCCAGAACAACGATAAATAATACACATTTTATGTGTGGCCATGCCTTTTTCATTCCGTTCCTCATTTCCAACGAATAAATACAGTAAAACTGTACTTTTTGTATATTTCATCTATTATCTGCACTACTCTTACAATCCGGTAATTCTTTCCATTAATGCTTACTACTGTGCAGATTTTTGTAATTATACCACTTATACAGCTTTAAATTGTTAACAATATGTTAACTATTTTTGAATTTATTGCGAAATTATTACATTAAAATTACGTAATGACTACATTAATTAACACCTAATACCAAAAGCATCTGATTAGTTCATAATCGCAACCGCAATATTAAGATATGCTGCAAAGGTTACCCATAAAAGATATGGAACCATAAGCCACGCTGCCACTGTATTAACATTAAAAAATCTCCATATTGTAAATATTATTAAAATCCACAATATCATAAGCCATACAAACGCCAGCCAGAAAGCACCAAAGTTGAAGAATATAACTGACCAGCCTATATTGATTACAAGCTGTACTCCATATAATATCAGTGCTTCTGTTCTGTCATCATCCCTTGTCTCACATACAATATAAGATGCCAGTCCCATAAGTATAAAAAGAATTGTCCATACAATAGGAAAAAGCTGACCAGGAGGTGATAGTGCAGGTTTATTCAAATCTCTGTAGATTTCCATTGAATTACCTGTAAGAAGCCACGATATTACTCCTGCTCCTATACTTATCACCATTGCTAAAATCAGCCTTTTCCAATTCACTTTAATATTTCCTGTCATAATTCCTCCATTCACCAAAAAATGTAACATTTTATCTGTCAGAATTATTTTATGCAGAAATCACTAAAGCATACTTATAGTTTATTTAATTGTAATTTCACTGTCTGACCATTACAGACCACTCTTTATATTCTCTCCTGCCGCAGCAGTTGTTGCCGTTGTTACTACCGCTATCTTATGAATTGCAATGTAATCTTTTGCTTTTTTTATAAATTGCAAATCTCCTGCTTTTTCTAATAATTCTTTAAACTTATTCAACTGTATTCCTCTTTTCTTAAGTCCACCAATTCACACATAAATGCCTGAATTTATTTATTGTAATATTATACTGACTATTAATCATAATAATGCTTAAAATACACTCTTGCAAATATTGCCCAGGTATCAGCGAATGCTCTTACACAGTCTTTTATTCCAATTCTGTTAACGCCTTTATCCCTTACAAATACAACCTCAACTGGCATTTCTGCTATTTTGAAACCCCTTCTATGCACCGCTACAAGCAGTTCTATATCATATGCAAAACCTGATGTTCTTATAAGATGTCCTACCGGTTTAATAGCTTCTGCCTTAAACACCTTAAGTCCTGTCTGCGTATCCTTTACATTAAGATGAAATAATATTATAAGCATTATATAGTAACACATACTTATTACTTTTCTTTTAAATGGATATTTAAGCTTTGACCCCTTATGAAATTTACACCCGATAACAACATCTGCGTTATCATCAAGCATTTTCTTAAGATAACCCTCAAGCTGTGCCGGATTAAGTTCCAGATCTGCATCAACAAATGCAATATACTTTCCTTCAGCCTGCGACACGCCCGATATTATGGCATTACCTTTACCTCTGTTCTTATCAGAAGTGACAAGCCTTACTCTTTTGTCTTTTCTTACCGCTCTTAATATCTCCGCCTTGGTATTATCCTTACTTCCGTCATTAACAGCTATAAGTTCAATTTCTCTGACAAAGCCTGATACTATATCAAGTGTCTTGATTATGCTTTGATATATTAATTTTTCCTCATTGTATGCTGGCATTACTATGGATAACATTCCATCTAATTCTACCATTGCACCCTCATTTCTAACAACAAATTGATTATTAATACAAAAAATGTGCAAAGCACATTCCAACACCAGGCATGGTAATCTGCGTCTAACTACAGATTCGTGTGGGTGTGCATCATCGGCACATAGTGCCTTTTGTGTAATAAAGAATTCCTATTACACAAAAAAGACTTCCTACTCATTTGTAGGAAGTCCTATGCCGGCAACGGGAATCGAACCCGTATGGGAGTATAAGTCCCGCAGGATTTTAA
>OGOT01000989.1_pt1 | contig 21254 bp, 19 predicted proteins | sample 1552791 | NCBI WGS metagenome assembly OGOT01 (sample SAMEA2580160, study PRJEB22360) | human gut metagenome | biome: human gut; feature: human-associated habitat; material: faeces | place: Denmark | collected 2008/2010
GGAAAGCAGAGCTTACATAAAGCTCACTTTAGCTATCATAATCCAGAAGTGTTCCTTTTTCTTTATAGGCTTTTTTGGCTACACTGTATTCATAAAGTGTAAATTCCGCACCCTTCAGTACTTCACCGGTCTTCGCATCGATCTTACGAACCTCTATCCTTCGTTTTTCGTTCTGATAGTTCACTGCTTCAAACAGAAATTCCTGCTTTTCTCCCGGCTTTTCCAGCGTAAAATTCTTCTGCCAGTTTCCGGTGTAATTGGGAGGAGCTTTTGTCTCACGCACACGGAATTTTCCCTGATTGTCTTCGGTATAATTAAATTTTCCGGAGTTATAGGTACGTTTCTGTCCATCATAAGTCAGTTTTTTTAAGGTTACATAGCTTTTGCTTTTTTTACTCCACTGATACAGGGTAAATTCAGCTCCTGCCAGTGGATCACCGGTATTTCCGTCTTTCTTTCTGATGGATACTGTTCCGCTGATATCCATGATATCCGTTACGTTAACGGTTGTTGTCTTTCCACCGGTTACTGTAAGATTTTTGATAACGGTGTTCAGCTTGTAGCCTGCAGCGGCTTTCGTTTCTTTCACATAGTATTTCCCTGGAACCAATTTTGAAAAAAGGATCTCTCCACCGGCGTTTGTTGTTCCGGTTGAAACCTTCTGATCCTTACTGTACATAGTACGATATCCGGAGGTCAAAGCTTCTGCTGCAAACAGTCCGTACTGCGCTCCCTGGATCAGTTTTCCCGTGTTGGGTTCCTTCTTGACCAGCTTTGCATTGCCGTAAACCGATGGCTTTACTGAAAACGAAAGGCTTCCTCTTGTTCCCTGGTATACGTAAGCGCCAAAATCCTGTACTCCATCTTTTCCTGCCTGGGCACTTCCGTCAACCAGGATATAGGAAACCGGCTGAAGCAGCATTTTACAGGAAAACTTCTTTGTCGCAGATGCATTTAACGGAAAGATCAGAAAAAAATATGCTCCATCCTTAAGGCTCAGGCTTGTCCCCGACATCATTTTGGGATTGGTTTTGTGAGAATTATAATCCGCTGCACTTGTCCAGTAGGCCAGCTGCCATTTTTCTGCGGATCCTCTTGTTATGGTGATCCCGTTTCCTGCTTTTGCTCCATCCGTCACTTTCATAAGAGTACTCATCTGAAATCCGTCCTTCATACTGTCCGGAACAAAGGGAAAACCTGCAGGTCTGCTTCGAAATACACTTAACGGGATCGTCTTTCCGGATGCTGCTGCCCAGGAACCGTCTTCGGAAACATAAACGGCAGCTTTGTTTCTTGCAGGGATCGTCAATGTCTGGATTTTATCGATCAGACGGTTTATTCCTGTATGTTCTACTTCTGCTGCTGTGGCATATCCACAGTCATTAAAATATACCTTTGACAGCGCAATATGAGTAAATACATAACGGTTCTGCCATTTTGACCAGTCTATGTGACTGCAGGAGGGGTCATATCCGGTCCCCAGATCCCCCGGTCCTCCGTAACCAAAGTACAAAAGCTTCTGGATCACAGAATTAGTCAGTGCTTTTACTGCCTCATTCTTCAGCGTCATACTGTCCAGTCCATCCTGAGTTGCTTTCAGGCAATACAGAGGTGAAACCTTTTCCTCTCCTGTATCATCGATATAATGTACAGAACGATACGTACATCCCATACGGGTTTTATTTCCGGAACCAAGAAAATCATTGGCAGCTGTCCAGATCTCATCGCAGTAAACCCTGGTCCAGCTGTCCAGATAATACTGGGACGGGGAAAGTGCTGTAGCTACGATAGCATCCTCTCCTTCTGAGATTACTTCCGCACTGCCAGCTTCCCGGAACTCCCCGGGAAGTGCTGCAGAAAGAGCAATGATCTCTCCGTTTTCGATATCCTGGATCAGTTCCTGATCCTCTTCACTTTCTCCTGTAAGGATTTCCGCGTTTTCTTCCGTGAATACAGTAAATCCCGGATCCTCTGTCTGCTCCGGTATCTCTGTCAGAGCTATATTTTCTCCTTCTTTTGAAACAGCTTCCGGTTCTTCTTCCGGTTCGATCAGCTCATCACTGTCCGTATTTTCAGTATTATCTTTACCTTCTTCAAAAGCTTCCTCCACCGTTTCCGGTTCAGGCAAGGCTGTCGGAACCGGCATCTCAGCCTCCCCAGGCTGATCTGTTACCGGAATATCCGGGGCCTCCTCTTCTTCCTCCGGTTCTGTCTGTTCCTGCTGCGGATCTGCTGATACCGAACTCATATCTGCTGCAGGACTGGCCGAAACCACAAGAGAAGAAGCTGTGATCATCAATGCCAGCCATGCACCGATCATTCTTCTTTTCAATTTTTTCGTCCTCCTTTCCATAGCGTCAGACTGCAGGTAAGCAGCGCCATACCAGCCATCAGTGCAAACAGGATCACAGGAGATTCATCTCCGGTCTTCACTGATGTTGTCCTTACCGAAGAACTGTTATTTCCGGAAGCTCTTTCTGTGGCTTCTTTCCTGCCATTCCGGCGTGGAACAGGGCTGGTATCTGCCGTCTCCTGATCCTCCTCCACAGAAAAGATCCATTTCACATCTGCAGCTCGAAGAGCATATAAATTATCCAGCTCTGCCGGAACCGTAACCTCAAATCTCATGTTTCCTTTTTCTCCGCTGGAAAATTTCCCCAAGGACACGGCCTTATTGAGAGACACAGCCAGAAGATCCCCGGAATACAGCTTTTTATCATTCATGGTGATCACCAGCTTCAGCTTTTTTAGAAATTCCTGATCCTTTACCGATTTACATTCCGGTGATGTGCGGAAGAAGATCTCTGCTGCATGCTCCGTTGTATTACGGATCTCTACAGAATCATGAAAAACATCTCCCGGCATTGCCGTGGAAAATCCGGAAAAAAAGTCTTCCGGAGCCGCGATCAGTTTGTGCGCATTTCCTTCAAACTCCACCTTCAGATCCACCGGACTTTTTTTCTGAACCACAAGACCATCGGTATCGTGGATACATCTTAAGATCTTCTGATTTCCCCAGGGTGACATGGCACGGAAATCCGGTGCAAAATTTGCCGCCTGGACAGCATCCGCCACGATGGTGATCCCCAGCTTCTTATCCTGGTAGGATTCATCCCATTGGGATGGTACAGTCACACCGGTAAAAATATCCACGCTGTCTCCCTGTTCCAGCTTCCTGGTATAATAAAAATACTCTCCCTTCCGGATCCATCTCGGTGACATTCCTGTAAGATTCCTGTCATCCAGACCATCCAAACCTTCCAGATCATCTGTATAAGAGATCTTCACCCTTACCCAGCATGGCTCTGAGTGATTGGTGATCCTGGGGATCTTGGATATCTCATCTCCCGGAAGAACGATCCGGCGATCTTGATATTTCATTTCTCGGCCGTCCTTTTTTTCCAGTTCCTGAAGAGAAATATTGATATCTCCCACTGATATGTGATTGGTCACTGTCACGGAATCTGAAAATCTGGCATAAGCAGCCGTGCACGCCAGGATACTGCCTGCCACAGCAGCACCTGCCAGCAGGGCTTTAAGGTGTTTTTTCAAGCATTCCCCCTCCTTTCTGCCTGAGCAGAAACCGGATCTGAAAAATACCTCCACGCACTTTCATAATCTGAAAATCCTTCTGCCTGTACAGCTTCCTCATAAACATTGATCTCAAAATCTTTAATGCTGTCCTTGTAAGTATCATCGATCTTTTGGGGATCGATCTGAAATCCGGTACACAGAGGAGTTGTTTTTTCACCCTCGGATATTTTTTTCCGGTAGTAATAATAGCCGTCCTGACTGTTATACACCCAGTTTGCCGTATCCAGACCTGTTAATTTCACGCCTCTGCCGATATCGTCATTGGAGTAGGAAAGGGACATCCTCACATAGCAGTCTGCCTGGAACCCTTTCACACTGCCGGAAAAATTTCCGATCCGGATCTCTTTTCTGTAGGATGGACCATTCTCCATAGGCGTAGGTGTAGGATCCGGAAAATCTTCCTCGATCTCCGTTGTCACATACCCCACTGCAGCAGAATTTATCTTTTTTTCGAAGTCTGAAAAATACGCCGCAGTCCCTGTTGCGCACAGGAGCCCTGCTGTCAGGAGAAGGAAAACGGGTCTTTTTAATTTATTCATTTCGTGACACCACCGGCCTGTCCTTTATTCTGATTTACATATTTCTGGTAAGCAGCAGTTGCCTGCTCCAGAACCGTAGTCTTGTCATCCCCGGTATTGGTAGCTTGGATCGCATAAGCCCGTACCGGCATATCGATCTGCTGTGTATCCAGCTGACCTTCGATGATATTGGCAAAGGTTACTGTATCAAAAAGAGTTGTTGTCTTTGTTCCCGGCTTCAGGATGTGGTTATATACATAGGTGTAGACCATATTCTGCCCCACTTCGGTCCGCTCCAGCTGTGTCCAGTCCTTGTTTTTGGTGAAGCTGAACAGCTCTGTTTTTGCAAGTGCATTTCTGGTGCCATCCTTGGCTGCCGTGATCACATTTCGGACCGGAACAGAAACTTCCAGATAGACAAATGCTTCATTTACTCCTTTATTTGCTACATAGGGGTCCTTCCGGATCACCTGAGTAGGAACCAGATCTGTATTGTCCTCCGGTTTCCAGTTAGGCTCATCCAGGTCGATATCCACTTTTCCTACGGTAAAGCTGTTGGTTGCCGTTTCAAAATCCGTGAGATATGCAGCTGTTCCTCCGGCTGCCAGTGCAGTGATCACAGCAGCAAGTGCGATTCCTTTTACCAGTTTTCTGTTTTTCATCATGATTAAATTCCTCCCTGTATTTTTTTCTTTTTTGGGGTATATGCCAGATCAAAGAGTACTGACAGACATGCCGCTATGCAAACTGCGGCAAAAGGGATCCGGGCTTTCAGAAAATGGATCACGTAGCCCAGATAAGGCAGGTGAAAGACTACCCGCCCGATGATCTGTGACGCCTCTGCGGGAACAGGATCTTCTGTCTTGTTGGCGTCACCTTTTGTAATAAAGATATCCTTTTCTTTTTTAACCACTCTGTGGGTGACAACGGTATCTCCGTTATGAAAAGTAATGATATCTCCCTTTTTCGGAGAAAACTCTCCTTCCTTTGTAAAAACCACAGCTCCGGTTGGGATCTCAGGTTCCATGGATCCGGAATAGACCACATAGGGCCGGATCCCGAAAAGTCCGGGAATAAGAAGCACCAATGCCATCACCAGCATCAGTCCCAGAACCGTGTTGCCGATACATCGAAAAAATATTTTCATTCCTGTATTCTGTTCTACATACGATATTTGATGATCACTTCCCTCTGCAGGGAAAGAAACAGTGTTCGGATATCAGGAAAATTCCGGCGGAGACCTGCCCCACATAAATTGAGCCATAAAAAAGTCCTCCCTGTATAGCAGTCAATATGGCAATTCGCAACATGCTCCCATCACTTAAACTCACAGATTTTGAAGTGAGGACAAGCATGATCAAAATAATAATACAGCAAAAATACTGAATGGAAATTATTCGAGCAGATATGCTCAGATGTGCAGTTCCTCTCATTACTTACAGAGGTGAAGGATTCCTGCGACATTTGTTAAAAAAGATTTGTTTCAGATGATATTATTATAGGGTCCACAGATCCGGAAGTCAATCAAATTCGTCCGACAGGATTCGACACTGGCTTCTCAGCGGGTATGTCTGTCACCCTATTTTTCATAAGCTGACAGACCCTGCATCCGTGCAACGCCAGATTTTTTTACAGCTGTACCAGAGAGTAAATATATTCCAATGGAAGCAGCATCAGATCACGGATTTCCCGTTCTTCCTCTTCTTTATTTCCGGAATTTACCGGCAATTCGATCCGGAAAGCCGGCTGGCGGATCATTTCTCCGTAATACTGTTCCGGCCTGCCTGTGCTCCTTCGCCCGTTCTGCGCTTCTTGTTCTATTGCCAGCTGCTCCAGCTTTCCCCTGGTACATTTTTTCAGGTGACGTGCAAGACGGTAGCATCTCTGACCTGTGGAAAAATTCTGATCCCGCCGATAATAAACCACCTTTTTTCCATATCCGCAGAAAACCAGCAGGCCACGTCCTCCGTATTCCTGAAAGATCCGGATCAGTGCACGTGTCTCATTTTCACTGGCAGGCTGCTGATGGATCTTTTTTCTGCTGCAGAAGGTAGTAGGAAAATTCCGTGCAGTATCCATTCCTCTTGCATTTCCCTCGAATTCATCACAGGGAACATCCTGCATTTTCAGCATCTGACGGAAAATGGGATTTCGCACAGTATTGTAGCCCTTCCGGCAGATCTCATATCCATCCGGATTGACCACCGGTATGATACAAAGCCTGGTCTGATCCAGGAGCTTTTTTACCTCATAAAGCTCGTCCACGGTCCAGTTGCATTCATATATTCTGCAAAGCTCTAGTGCCATCCTGGTAAGCCTGTCCGTCATCTGTCCATCCGTTCCGGAAAAGCCGGCCACACAGAAAATACAGGCATCTCCCTGTCCGATCTCCAGCATAGGGATCATCCGGTCATCGTGGCTTTTTCCGATCACCCGAAACTGCGTAAAGCTACTGTAACGCCTAGCTGCCTCCCACAGTGAATAATAAATTGCTTCGTAGGTTTTATCCTGTACTGTATCCATGATGTTCCCTTCCTTCCGTCTTTATACATGTTCATTATTATGTATATTATGCGAAAGGGCATAAAAAAAGAACCGGTTTAACACCGATTCCTTTTGTTTACAAAATAATTCAGGATACCGCCGCCGATGATGATCACCAGCGCAACTGCAACCACTCTTTTCGCTGCCTCCTGAGGAAGCTGGCCCTTGGAGCCAATAGAAGCCTCATAAAAGGTCAGCGTATAATCGATCTCATGCGGGGCGCCCATGGCCAGTGTATCTGCGATCACTTCCATCTTATCATCCAGGGCAGTTACCGGGACAGTAAAAACAGAATTTCTGCCTTCCTCGCTCTCATTGAGATATTTTTCCCCATCTACGATCATATAATCATAGTTGGAGCTGCTCCACTGGAGCCGTGCATACATCTTCCCCTCTTTTACCAGCATCAATGTGGGGGAAGAAACGCTGGCTTTTCCGCTTCCGCCTTCCAGCTCCACCTGTATGGAATATTCTCCGTCCTCCAGATCTGTCTTCACTGCGTTCTCTCCACCTGCAGCCAGAACCTGTATCGGGCATAGCAGCAGCATAGTCAGAAGAAGCAGCATTATTGTTCTCATCCTGTGTTTCATGGTTTTCTCTCCGTTTTTTATTTTTCCTTCGTATCACTATAGCACAACGCTCCTTTTCTGTAAAGAACATCTCAGAATTGTTGAAATGTCTCTTCTTTTCCAGTATAATAGAGTGAAATTTGCATACAAACGAAAGGAAATGAACAGAGATGATCGAAACAAAAAATCTCACAAAAAAATTCGACAGTTTTACTGCTGTGGATTCTCTGGATCTTCGCATAGAAACCGGCGAATTTTTCGGTCTGCTGGGACCCAACGGTGCCGGAAAGACCACCACGATCAGTCTGCTTTCCACTCTGCTCCTGCCCACAGAGGGCGAAATCCTCATTGACGGGCAGACACTTGGACGCAACCGACCGGATCTGAAGCGCAAGATCAGCGTGATCACGCAGGAATATTCCATGCGCCAGGATATGAACATGGACGAGATCATGGAATATCAGGGCCGTCTTTATTTCATGCCACGAAAAGAAATCAAACGGAAAACTGAAGAGCTTCTGGATTTCTGTGGACTTCTTCCCTTCCGCAAGCGGACTGTAAGGAAGCTTTCCGGTGGTATGAAACGAAAGCTTATGGTATGCCGGGCACTTCTCACAAGTCCGGAGATCCTTCTTCTGGACGAGCCCACTGCAGGTATGGACGCGCTATCCAGACGACAGATGTGGAATCTTCTCCGTCAGCTGAACGGAAAAAATCTGACCATTCTTCTGACAACCCACTATATGGAAGAGGCACAGTCTCTCTGCAACCGGGTAGCACTTATGGATCACGGAAAGCTGGAGGAGATCAATACTCCATCGGGCCTGATCGACGGCCTGGGCAAATACACCGTAGATCAGGAAACACCGGAAGGGGCAAAAAGCCACTACTTCCACAGTCGGGAAGAGGCCATCTCTTTTCTGTCCTCTCTGGACGGACAGTGCACCCTTCGTGAGACAACTCTGGAGGATGTTTTTGTGGAGCGCGCAGGCAGGCATCTGATGCAGCGATAAGCCGGCGTCAGCCACAGTTATCTTATAATTTAACAGAATGGACGATGAATTATCATGGGAATACTTACTATTTTATGGGAAAAATGGGTGGAGTTCCGAAGGGATTTCTATAAGATCACGCTGGCGGCCATGATCGCGCCGCTGATGTATCTGATCGTTTTTGGAATGGGGATCCAGACCTCCTCACATGGAGAGCCTTATCTGAATTTCCTGATCCCTGGTGTAGTTTCACTGACTACAATGAACGGAAGCTTTAATGCTATCGCACAGAATCTGAATGTACAGCGTCTTTACGAGAAAGCCTTTGACCAGGTTATGATATCTCCGACACCTCTGTGGCAGTTTATTGCCGGACAGATTATCGGAGGCAGTCTCCGCGGTCTTTATGCAGGAGGGATCATCCTTCTTCTGACCATGCCGATCGGAACCGGTCTTGTGTTCAACGGATGGTCATTGCTGGTGATGTTCCTCAACGGTGCTGTATTTTCAGCCATCGGCGTTGTGGTTTCTTTCCTTGCCAAAAACCATGCGGATGTACCTCGTTTTTCCAACTATATCATTATGCCAATGGCTTTTTTGTGCAACACCTTCTTCTCTACAGAGAAGATCCCGGGCTTTCTTGGGAATTTTGTAGCTGCTCTTCCACTGTCACAGACCAGTCATCTGATCCGTACCATTGCTTCCGGCGGTGGAGTCAATTACCTCAGTGTCCTGATCCTGACAGTCTATCTAATTGCATTCAGCATTGCAGCTTCCTGGTTTATCTATAAGAAAAAAAATCTGTAAATTTATCTTTACAAAAAAATCACCGGCTTTCCTGTTCTTTCGGAAAACCGATGATTTTTTTATTTGTTATGCTATTTTGGCTATTGTGCGTTTAGATGTCCTTTTTTCTTCTTCTCACGATCACATATCCACCTGCAAGAAGGGATGCCACTGCCAGTGCGGACATGGTTCCGATCGGTGAGTTATCGGCTGTTGATACTGCATTCTTAGATCTGGTTCCGTTGCCTCCATTGGAGGATGTTGCAGATGCCTCTCCTGTTATGGTTGCATCCGGATCAGAACCTGTCTGGCCGCCGGTACCATATGTACCGTCTGCTCCCGGAGTTCCGGTAGGTGTCAGTTTTGCAGATCTAAACTGATATACTGCGGATTCAATAGTGTCTGTCTCCTGCCACTGACCACCAGTGTAGATGTATTTCTTGAAGAATACGTACAGGTTGTATGTAGCGTCTTTGTTGATTCCCTTGCCGGAACCAATCTTCCATGCTGTATGAATCTGGCTTTGTTTTGGGTTTGCAGCTGTACTCCAGTAAACCGGAACCCATTTCACATCACCCTCATTTGGATCCTGATTGGTTGTTCCAGCACCAATTACAGTAAATGGATAGAACTGATTCGGATAGAACTGAATTGCCTCATCCAGTCCCTGTACTACGCTCTCTTTTACATTTGGGATGTATGCATCCGGTGTGTCAGTCGGAGTTGGATCTGCAACTTTCGGTCTGGAATCTTCTTTAAATGCTATTTTCAATGGATTCGTCAAAACACCATTCTTATCTTTGATCTGGATATAAAGATCAATTGGATTATCAGAATCTAAATCCTCAAGACCGATATTAAATTTCTTATCAGCAGTAAATGTTGTCTGTTTTCCGGTAGATGTAAGATCTTTCGGAGTGGCAGACGTGCCATCACTGTTTCGAGAAACCCATTTATAATAACAGGTACCGCTCTTATTCGAAATAAGAGTAACATTCGCAGATGTATGGTTGATCCATGAAAATCCAACCCATCTGACATTTGCCGGACGCTTAGCTTCATCCAATGCAATCTTCTTTGGTGTACTTACAGTTCCATCAGTTCCTTTGATGCACACATAAACATCAATTGCATTATTTGCATCCAAATCTTTCAAACTGATCGTGAAATCCTTATTTGCAGAAACATTTTTTCCCCTGCTCATTTTATCAACTGTCGGAGCTTTGGAACCACGATTTACCCATTTATAATAGTACACACCAGCTTTATCAGAACGCATAGTTACAGTAGCAGATGTATGACCTTTCCATTTGTAGCTTACGTTGGAAATCTTCGCAGGTGTTTTCGCTGTTTCTTTCAAAGTAACAGTTGCAATCTTTGTTACTGCTGACTCTGATCCATCTTCCGCTACTACCTGTACATAGAGATCAATCGCATCACCTTTCAGATTTTTCAGATTAATCTTACAATCTTTTTTTGCAGTGATCGCAACCTTGCTGTCTTTAGTTGTGCTAATGGAAGGTTTTTTAGCTCCTTTTGCCACCCATTTATAATAGCATGTACCGCTCTTATCGGACTGAAGAACTACTTCTGCAGTTGTTGCAGTTTTTCTCTTTGCGCTGATTGTATCAACCTTTGGTGCTACCGGTTTCGGGTCAACTGGCTTCTGTGCCTGGGTTACTGCAATATCCTTCTTTACACCTTCACCAACAATGTTGTTACCACTTTCACTTTCTTTTACCCATACATAAAGGTCAATAGTCTTGTCTGTGACATTGGTAAGTTTCAAGGAAGTGGTTTCTCCTGCCTTAACCGTTCCACCTTCTATAGCTTCCTCGATGGTCGGAGCTTCCGCACCTTTTGCAACATATTTATAGAAATATGTACCTGCTTTATCAGATGTGAAGGTTACAGAAACAGTATTTGCTTCTTTACTTGTAGGATTATCAATATTAATCGTTGGTCTGTTGGAAACAAGCTGACCATTCTCTGGATTAACTTTATAATTAACATCTTCATATTTTCCAGCCAGTACACTGAGTGCCTGTGGATAATCACTATCAGGACAGTCCTCACCCTTTACAATTACCGCAGATGAATTCAGCACCCTCTCTTCAGCATTTTCTACAGAAAATCCAATCTGAGGATCTGCTATAGCACTGTTTACAGCAAGCTGGCCTTCTCCAGCAAGAATGATATTGGCAGGTGTTGTTCCATCAGCTTTTGTGTTTTTAGAGATAATCGGTTCTGTTTCTGCTGTATTTTCAATTTTCTCAATAAAAACTTTTCCTGTACTATAGACAGCACCTTTATCTGAACTGTTATTCTCAATCTTACCACCTGAAATATGAACGATTCCACCTTCGTTAAAAATAGCTGCAGCTGTTGTATCTGCTGTTGTTGCATCTGCTACGACCTTATTGTTAGTAAGCGTGATACCTGTTGACATTGAAAATTTTGCACCACTGGCTACATGGATCAAAGATCCTGCTGCCTGTACACCATTAACAGAACCACCATCAACAACAAGTGTGCTATCGCTATTATCAAGCATATAAAGTGCACCGCTTACGTCAAACAGATTACCAGTAAAGCCGGCTGCACGCTGTATCATGGATGTATCATCTTTTCCAACAATAAAAATACCTTTATTTTTCGGAATTTCTACCGGTGTCGTAATCTGAACTGTTCCACTGATAACGATCGTCGTAAGATTGTCTTTATTAACATTATTAATGTCAATGTCAGGAGCTGCCGCAATAGCTGCTGCTAATCCAACTTCATCGGTTACTGTTGTTCCTGTTACAGTTTCCGTCTGCTCCTGCTGCGCCTCTTCCGCCTGAGCCTGAGCTGCTGCCTGGGCCTCTTCCGCCTGAGCCTGAGCTGCTGCCTGGGCTTCTGCTTCCGCCTGGGCCTGGGCTGCTGCCTCTGCCTGAGCCTGAGCCGCTGCCTGGGCCTCTGCCTGAGCCTGAGAGTCGGCTTCACTCTGGGACTGGTCATCCACAGCTACTCCGTCATCTGGTGTTTCTGTATTCTCGTCTGCAGTCGGTGCTTCTGCCTCTGTTACCGCTCCGGTATCTTCAGCGGCAAACGCTGCGGCAGGTGCCATTCCAACAGTCATGGAACCTGCAAGCAGGACTGCAAAAAGCTGCTTTTTTTTCATTTATAAATCCTCCTGTTATGAGTTAGTCTGTTTAAATCCAATTACAAAAAAGTATAGCACAACGCTTCAAAAAAGTAAAGCGGACCAAAGAATCCGCTTTACTTTATCTGTCTTACGGACGTACCTGTCCATTACCATAAATGATATACTTGGTGGTGGTCAGTGCAAGGAGTCCCATTGGGCCTCTTGCATGGAGCTTCTGGGTGCTGATCCCGATCTCCGCACCGAATCCAAACTCATTTCCATCGGTGAATCTGGTAGAAGCGTTCACATAAACTGCCGCTGCATCTACCTCATCCAGGAATTTCTGGGCATGGGTGTAATCATTGGTAATGATAGCCTCCGAATGCTTTGTATTATATTTATTGATATGTGCAATGGCTTCCTCCACGGAATCCACTACCTTTACAGAAAGGATATAGTCAAGATATTCCGTTCCCCAGTCCTCTTCTGTTGCAGGAACTGCTCCCGGCATCAGAGCCTTTGCTGCTTCATCTGCACGGACCTCCACATGCTTCTCCTTAAGGCGTCCGGCCAGCACCGGCAGAAAATCGTCCTTCACCTTACGGTTTACAAGAAGGGATTCGCATGCATTGCATACGCCCACACGCTGGGTCTTTGCATTGATCACAATATCCGCTGCCATCTGAAGATCTGCAGTCTCGTCCACATAGATATGACAGTTTCCGGTTCCGGTCTCGATGACAGGGATCGTACTCTGGTTTACCACTGCTTTGATCAGTCCTCTTCCGCCACGTGGGATCAGTACATCCACATACCGGTTCAGCTTCATAAATTCCGCAGCCGTTTCTCTGGAGGTATCCTGGATCAGCTGGATAGCATCCTCGATAATGCCGCAGGCCTTCAATGCCTCACGGATACAGTTGACAATGGCAGTATTGGAATGAATTGCGTCGCTTCCACCCTTCAGGATCACGACATTTCCGGTTTTGAAGCAGAGACCGAATGCATCTGAGGTAACATTGGGACGCGCTTCGTAAATGATGCCGATCACACCTAAGGGAACACGTTTCTGTCCGATCAGAAGTCCGTTGGGACGTTTTTTCATACCGGTAACTTCCCCGATGGGATCTTCAAGACCGGTAAGCTGACGAAGTCCGTCTGCCATTCCCTCGATCCTCTCCGGTGTCAGCATCAGACGGTCGATCAGTCCTTCCGGCATCTGATTCATTTTACCGTTTTCCACATCCAGGGCATTGGCCTTCAGGATCTCATCGGTATGAGCGACAAGAGCCTTTGCCACAGCTTCCAGGGTTATATTTTTGTCATTTGTAGAAAGATTTCGAAGGACTGTCTCCGCATCTTTCGCATTCTGTCCCAGTTTTTCAAGCATTTCATTCATTTCCAAATATTCCTGCCTTTCTTTCTGTCTTTACAGCAATCTCTTACTGTGCATCGCGGTATATATTCTCTTCCGTCACAATGACCTGCGGACGGATATCCGTAGGCTCTGTGGGAACCTCCGAAAGAATCTGGAAGGAAAATCCTACTGCAACGCGGCAGACCTCCGGATGTTTTTCCAGAAAACGGTCATAAAAACCGCCGCCATAGCCTACCCGGTTGCAATTCACATCAAAAGCCACCCCGGGCATGACCATCATGGCTTCTTCCCAAGAAACCGTTTCTCCGTCTTCCTTTGGCTCAGGGATCCCGAAGTAGCCGGATTCTAGCTGACTGAAATCGGTCAGTCTGTAAAATACCATATCCTTTCCGAAAACCTTTGGCACTGCCACTTCCTTGCCGTCTTTCCAGGCTTGCTCGATGATATAGCGTGTGATCACTTCATGGTTATAATCTGCGTATGCCATGATCCGTTCTGCATTCCGGTATTCCGGAAGCTGTGTCAGGGCCTCTGTGATCCGGAGACTGTTTTCCCGGATCCAGGCATCGGTATGTTCTTTTCTGGCTTTGAAGATCTTTTTTCTAATTTCCTTTTTTTCTTCCATATTTTTCTCCAAGATTGGTGATGCTGCCATCCTTTTCTTTGATATCGATATTATTCAGATGCGCACGGAGATTTCCTTTCACTGCATCCAGATATTCTCTCCGAAGCTTCGCCTGTTCCACCTTTTCTTCCTCGGTAAGACCTACACTTTTCTGTTTATGTGCCAGTGCGTTGATCCTGTCGATCTTGATATTGTCCATCATAATGTTATTCTCCTTAAAGCAGTTTTTCGATATAATCAATGAGGAAGAATTCTTCCTTCTTGTTTCCTACAAATAATGTTCCGCAGCTCCTGCCTTCCACGATCCTGTGGATATTGTGGAAGTCATTTCCGTTGGCAATGACCATGTCCGCTCCTGCCGCAGTGGCGATGATCGCAGCGGTAAGCTTGGTCGCCATTCCGCCGGTGCCTACATTACTTCCTGTGGAGGATTTGCCAAGCTTACGCATATTGTCATCCATGTTTTCTACAATGTCGATAAACTGTGCATCCGGATTGGAATTGGGATCGTCTGTAAAAAGACCGTCAATATCGGACATGAGGATCAGAAGATCCGCATCGATCAGTGCAGCAACCACAGAGGAAAGGGTATCGTTGTCTCCGAATTTTACCAGGTTCTGGAATTCATAGGAGGATACCGAGTCGTTCTCATTTACAATGGGGATCACCTTTTCTGCCAGAAGCTGCTGGAAGGTATTCTGGGCATTCCTGCGATTGGTATTGTTGACCATGGTATTCTTGGTCATCAGGATCTGTGCCACCATCTGATTGTATTCCCCGAAAAGCTTCTGATAAATGGTCATCAGCCTGGCCTGTCCCACAGCTGCACAGGCCTGCTTTTTCTCAAGCTCTGCCGGCTTTCCCTTCATACCCAGTGCAGCTGCACCTACCGCAATGGCTCCGGAGGATACCAGCACTACGTCTTTCCCCTGATTGTGAAGGTCGCTGAGCTCTCTGGCCAGGATCTCCAGCTTACGGAAATCCAGTCTTCCTGTTTCTGCGTGGATCAGTGATGATGATCCGATCTTGATAACGATGCGTTTCTTGTCTTTCAGTCGTTCCCTGTAATTTGCGTTCATGTTTTTTGTTTCTCCTGATACCTGTATATTAGTCTTACTGATAAGTAACGGAATCAATCCTGTCATTTTGTACGATCTCCACCCAGGTAGTACCCGGATTCAGGCGGATCTCCTGTTCATTTCCGTCGTAATAATGCGTGATCCCCCATGGAGAATCCTTCTCCCAGCGGATATCAATAGCTTTGCCTCTGGTAATAAACTTGCCCTCTCCGCCGGAAATGGCATCAATATTCAGATAGCCGTTTCCATCGTAGGCCGGGCAGGATGAATACTGAAGGATGATATTGTCGCAGGTAAGCGGTTCATTATCCAACTGATCCACATGTTCCTTGCCAAACTGGAATCTCTTATATTCCTTTGTCTCTTCATCGTATTCATACCAGGGATGATTGTCAGTAAAATTATCCAGCTTCACAAGGCTGGCTGTGATCCCATCCGGTACAGTCTCTGTACCATCTTCTGCAAAAAGATAATGTCCGGTATATTCTTCTTTATATTCCTGGCTGTATCCCATGGCATCTATGCCTGCCTGAAGGTGACTGGCATCTGTGTAGGCATTGTGAGGTGCCTTCCTGTCTGTTGTGCGGAAAAAAGCCAGCTTGCCGATCTGGATCCCGTTGAGGTTATCGATCACATGCTGCTCCAGATAAGGCAGTGCATAGGCAGCCTGTCCGTAGTGGGCATAGATCGCATTAAATTCGTTGGCATAAAAGAGATAATAGTCACGGCAGCTGCGAACGGAACCGATTCGTTCCAACTCATCGTAATCTTCGAGAATACCCATAAGACGGGTAATATTACCTTCCACCGGCGCTTCGTAAACAACACCGGCATGTCCGATACCACTCTGGGGAGCTCCGACACTGTTGTTGCCCATCATCACGGCAACCGGTCTTCTCCGTCCAATGCTCTCCGGAACATTTTCGCCGGTAAGATAGCTCTTTACCTGGGTTTCTTCCTGCTTTTCCTCATTGGGGACAAAGCCTACCAGATCCTGCCCTGCTCCAAAAGCGGGAACAGTCTGGGCAATGCAGATGCATGCAGCTGTGATACCTGCCAGGATACCTGTCTTTTTCATTCTCATATATTACCTCCTTTTCTTAAAGCGGAAGAGTTTTCCGCTTAGCTTTTCCGTGGGACAGCCCGCAGTCATTCCGGAGCTAGCGGTTGATCCCCAGCGCCTTCAGTGCCGCTGCCTGCTTGGCTTCCATGACCTTTGCCTCATCCTCTGTCATATGATCATAGCCCAGAAGATGCAGCATACTGTGTGCCACCAGGAAACAGAATTCCCTTGTCACACTATGTCCGTATTCCTCTGCCTGGGCAAAAACCTTAGGCACGGAGATCATGATATCTCCAAGAAGGAGTTCATCACTGTCCAGATCAAAATAGGACTCATCCTCTTCCACAACGGAATAATCCGCCGGTGTCTCAAAGGGGATCATAGGAAATGACAGCACATCCGTAGGCGCCTGGATATTCCGGAATTCCGTATTTACCCTCTTGATCTCCTCGTTGTCTGTCAGGACAAGATTGACCTGTCCGTCATAGGGACATTTTTCCATTTCAAGAACCTTGTCCGCAACCTGGGATGCAAGGGCAGCATAGTCAATGCCCAGATCCTGATCTGTCTCATATTCGATATTTATGGTCATCTTCTGTACTCCTTATTTTTTACAGCATACCTGTCATCCTTCCTGGATTTGACAGGCTTCTGTTTTTTTTCATAATCGTCATAGGCCTGTACGATCTGCTGTACAAGTGGATGACGTACAACATCCTTGCTGGTCAGCTGACAGAATCCGATGTCATCGATCTTCTTCAGCACCTTCATCGCTACATCCAGACCAGACGTGGCGTCCCTGGGAAGGTCCTTCTGGGATGCATCTCCTGTGATGATCACCTTGGAACCGAAGCCGATCCTGGTCAGGAACATCTTCATCTGGGCAGGTGTGGTATTCTGTGCCTCATCCAGGATGATGAAGGCATTATCCAGTGTACGTCCCCTCATATAGGCAAGAGGGGCAACCTCGATGAGCCCCTTCTCCATGTTTTTGGCAAAGCTGTCTGCGCCCATGATCTGATACAATGCGTCATAAAGAGGACGCAGATAGGGATCGACCTTGCTCTGGAGATCGCCAGGAAGGAATCCCAGCTTCTCGCCTGCCTCAATGGCCGGTCTGGTAAGAATGATCCTGGAAACCTCCTCATTGCGAAAAGCAGTTACTGCCATAGCCATGGCAAGATAGGTTTTGCCGGTTCCGGCAGGTCCCACGCCGAACACGATCATCTTCTTACGGATCTGTTCCACATAGTCCTTCTGTCCGAGAGTCTTGGGCTTGATGGGTCTGCCCTGTATGGTATTACAGATAAAATCCTTGTCGATCTCCTCCATCACGGAGCCGATCTTCTCCATGGCAAGGGAAAGTGCGTAATTCACATTCTGCTGTGTGATGGTATTGCCTCTGCCCGCAAGTGTGTTCAGTTCCTCCACGATTGCCCTGGCCTGTGTGGCTCCCTCCTGGCTTCCCAGGATCTTAAGAGAACCGTCACGGAAGATCATGGTTACGTTCAGAGTACGTTCGATCAGCTTCAGATGCTCGTCAAACTGTCCGAAAATATTCGCCTGGCGGTCTGCCGGCACATCCACATATAATTCGATAATGCTGCTAGCCATCCTCTGGTGTCCTTTCTTTTGACTGCGTCTTTTTTTCTGTGGGGGCTTCTCTTCCGGTCCGTTCAATGACGGTAAGAGTGCCTCTGCTGACGCAGTCCTGGTGATTTATTTCTATTTTAACATTATTTTCAGATATTTGAACCCCTTTTTCTATTAATTTTTCTTCATAGGCATAAAGCCTTTGTATGGCCTGTTTTTTTGCGGCATCCTCTGTCAGCTGCTCTTTCTGTACTTCATACTTTCCGATCGCAGCGATCCCCAGGGTAACAGGAGAACGAAAAATCCCGATACTGAAAAGAGGTTCCCGGCTGACGAGGCGTTCCTCATTTTGTTTCAGAGGAGAGGAAAAGTCCAGAAACCAGTTTCCCAGCTGAAAAAAAAGCCTTGTTTTCTTTTTATCGGACCATACCTTTTTCTCTATGTCCAACGGAAAGGTATCGTAATAGGCAATGGTATGTCGGATGTAAATATCCGCATCTGCCTGAACATATGCATAGCGGATGACCTCCTGACTGTCATCGGTGATGTCCACGATCCCGGAAACCAGTTCCTGACCTTTTTTTATTTCATCCCCAGCCCTGACAAGAGGAGTTCCCTGCCGTGTGACCATGGAATCGATCACACCGTCCAGAGTTGAAAACAGACTGCATGCTCTTTCTTCCGGCTCTGCTTTTTCTCCGGCAGTTCCCTCCCGGATCTCAAAACGCAGGCCCGTTCCCGAAAATCCGGCAGACACCCAGGTGATCTCCGGAAATTCTCTTCGCAGGGAAGCTGCAAGTGCACTGCAGCTGATCTTTTTTCTGGATACTCCGAAACAGACCCCCTGCTCTTTCAGAAAGCTCATCAGCTGGGGTGTGGGATTTAAAATATTTCCCCGGATCTCAACGTTCCACACTCTGCCTGACAGAAAAAAAAGGAGGCAGCAAACTGCCAGAAACCCCGCGGGGATCATTTTTCTTCTTTTACAGAAAAGCAGAAAAAACAAAGGTCCTCTTTTTTTCAGGATGTGGATATGTACCCCTGTTTTTCTCCGCAGTGGCGAGATCTGCAGAAAATCCGCTACCCTCATGGTGAGCTGAAGCTCCGTCTCACCGGTACAGATGATCCTTTTCAGATCCATTTCCCTGCCTCTGCACAGATTCACAAACCGCTGGCACTGCTGCCCCTTAACAGAAACCCGCACAAAACCTGGGATCATTACTTATTTCCCTCCTCCAGCGTAATGCTTTCGATCTGCCCGCGGATACATAGTTCAAGGGTTGTGTAGCAGGGGATCACAAGGTTTTTCCCACGGATCACAAGTCTGCCGGAAGGTGTCAGTATCAGGATCTCCTCCCTTGTATAGCTCTGGATATTCCGGTAATTTTCGATCACTGCCCGGCGTTTTCCCGTAAGTATCACCTGCACCTCCCGAAATGCCGGTTCCCCGGGAAGCTCCAGAAAAGCTGACATTTTTCTCATTAAAAAAATCCTCCGGCTTTTATCATTAATCTATGCCGGAGGATTTCTTCTTATGTATCTTTCACTGTATCTGCTTTTTGTCTTTTATCTGCGGATCAGCACCATGGAAAACCAGAGAATGGTATTTCCACCCAGATTGTATTCCATAGCTTCCTTTTCTACGATCTCACTGACTACCACGCCATAGCTTTCCAGACATGGATGCATATGCTCCGGAAAACGGCATGGTTTTCCGTCCAGATAGGCACAGCGTTCACAGAAGTCACAGGATTCCGTAGAAAGCGTAAAGGTCTCATAGCCCTCTCCCTCCAGAAAATCACGTACCTTCTCTGTAAGCGCTTCGTGTTCCATTCTTGTGGAAAGCATCTCCTTCATGTTCATGATATCCGATACCTCCGCAACGCTGGAAAAGAAAACTGCTTTCGGATAGCTTCGGATCTTCTTTTCGCATTCTGACAGCTCTCCCACTGCCGGAGGACAGGCCCATGTGCTTCCATAACGTTCACATTCCTGTTTACAGATCGTGCGTACACGTGACTGTACTTTAATATCCCCGGTATCCAGCACACGATACTCAAAAATGGGATACTGGGAAATAAACTCATCAAATTTTTCTTTTATACTGTTCATACCTTTAAGATCTCCTGTTCTCCAAAAAGGCTCATAACTGCTGCCTCATAGTCACCAAAATGCTGGGATTTTTTGATCTTTTTCAGATATCTGGCATAATTGGTAAAGCTTGGTGCCATATAACTCCACAATTCCTTCATGCGGAAAAGTACATTTCGTTCTCCTGAAAGATATTCCTGATAATCCCGGTAAAGACGGTCATGGAACTGCCGCAGCTTTTTCCGGTATTCTTCCCGGTGATCCTCTCCGGCTTCTTTTTGCATAATGGCATCCAGAAGATAGGGCCTTGCGATCAGGCCTCTTCCGTACATGACGCTGTCTGCATCCGGAAATTTCTCCCGGATTTCCTGATAAGCCTCCACTGAAAAAATATCCCCGTTATATCCCAAGGGAACCTTCAGCTTTTCCCTTGCTTCCTCATACAGTCCATATCTGGGAATCCCCTTATAATGATCCTTCAGAAGGCGTGGATGGATGATCAGCTCCTTCAGGGGATATCTGCCGTAAATCTCAAGAAGCCGTTCCCAGTCTTCCTCATAATCCGTTCCCACTCTCGTTTTTATGGAGATCTCCATCCCGGTTTTTTCGAAGATCTCATCCAGAAAACGTTCCAGCTTATCCGGCTCGCCCAGGAAACCGGCACCCTTTCCCTTGGCTGTGACAGTTCCCGAGGGGCATCCCAGATTGAGATTCACTTCCCTGTGTCCGTATTCATCCCGGAAGATATGGGCTGTTTTCACAAAATCCTCCGCATTGTTGGTCAGGATCTGAGGAATCACCGGAAGATCTCCGTTGGTTTCCGGTGATACCTCTTTGATCTCCTTGCTGCTGAGACGTTTATTGGGCTTGGCAGTGATGAAGGGAGTAAAGTATTTATCCATGGGATAAAAACAGTCATGATATGCATTCCGGTAGACCCAGTTGGTTACGCCCTCCATAGGTGCCAGATAATTCTTCATTGTTTATCCTCCTTCATCCGGAAATAGATCTGCTTTCTCCCTCCGCTTCCTGTGGGGATCCTGCCTGTCTCATAATTTCCCAGAGATTTGATAAAGGGGGTCAGCTTGGAATATCCGTAATTACGCACATCAAAATCCGGAAGTCGTTTCCCAAGCTGATCGCCCAGCTGTCCGGAGGAAAGCCATCCCTCTTCGTCAGAAAATTTCTCAATGATGGCATTAATGGCCTTGCGCACCCGCTTGAGATCTTTGTTCTTCCTAGAGCCGGAGCTACTCTGTTTGCTGCTGTTTCCGGATTTTTTAGCTTCTGCTGCA
>OGOT01000991.1_pt1 | contig 21145 bp, 16 predicted proteins | sample 1552791 | NCBI WGS metagenome assembly OGOT01 (sample SAMEA2580160, study PRJEB22360) | human gut metagenome | biome: human gut; feature: human-associated habitat; material: faeces | place: Denmark | collected 2008/2010
TCCTAGTTCAGAAATTGTTCAAAAATCCCCGTCTTTTTCTTATTTAGTAACCCATTATTTCAAGCTGTATCTGACATGTTGCTGATTGTGACAGGATGATACCGGGGTAATAAAATTTTTAACTACTTAATTATTTGATTTATTATAAAAAATAATATTAGTCTACGACATATTAATGCAGCTAACGGATTAAAAATCGGCAGTCTAGTTCAAACGGTATAAGGGGATTTTCCGATTATTCAAATTCTTCGAGAAGCCTAGTATGCCAGAGCGTTAGGGACAAACCCCATTATTAAAAGGACAAAAATAATGTCAGTCGATTTCGTTAATCTTTCGATGACCAGAAGAAAATTAATTAAGGGAGCAGCCTGTTCGGCAGCAGCGGCATCCGCTCCCTCTCTGGTGAACCATGCATTTGCGGAACAAATTGCAAAATTAGAAAAAGAAGGATGGTCCAAACATCCGGTCGCCTGCACAATGTGCGGTGCTTACTGCGGCATCTTAGCGATGCGCAAAGAAGGCGAACCGATATCAGAAAAAACCGTTCGAATTTTTCCGAACCCCGGACATCCTCAGCAAGGTTACTGCGGCCGTTCTGCCGGCGCGATGTGGATCTGGAACCACCCTCTCCGTCTTCGCAAACCCTTAAAACGTATCGGGGAAAAAGGCGAAGGTAAATTTAAAGAAATTACTTGGGACGAGGCTCTAAACGAAATCGGCGCCAAAGTTAAAGATCTTGTCCAAAAGTATGGTGAAAGCTGCATCACAACAACATCTCATAATTTTCAGGGAATGAGCAAATGGCTGACTTTCCCGCTAGGTTCTCCCAATAACATCGGACACCAATCTTCCTGCAACGCTGCGGGTATAAATGCGCGCAACTGGGTTTTCGGTACTGGCTTCAGCGGTGCGGGAAAATTAGAACCTGACTACGAAAATCTGCGCTATCTCCTCCTGATCGGACGCACTATGGGAGCTTCGATGGGGGCTCTTCATACTTTGAATGTCGCCAGAGCAAAAGGGGCTCGCGTCGTTGCTATCGATCCGAAAATGCCGGACATTACCTACGGCGATGCCGAATGGGTTGCTATTCGTCCCGGCACAGATGACGCTTTTCTTTCAGCTCTGATCAATGAAATGCTCCGTACAAACACGGCTGATCTAGACTTTATTGAGAAAGGGACGAACGGAGCTTACCTGATCAAAGAAAACGGCCAGCCCCTTACTCAGGCTGAGGTCATTCAGGGTGGAGATAAAACGAAATATGTCGTCTCCTCCTCCGACGGACGCCTCTCTTTCAGAGGCATTCTAAGAAATGATAAAGGCATACCGACCGCCTTTGATGAGGATTCTTCCTTCAAGGCTGACCTGAATATGAGCGGATCTGTCAAGCTTGCAGATGGATCTTCCTGCCCGGTTAAAACCGCTTTTGTCATCATTAAAGAGACGCTTGCTCCTTATACCCCCGAAAAAAGCTCTGAAATTACCGGTATACCCGCCGATATGATTCGCAGAATTGCTCGAGATTTCACCAATCTCAAGGGTGTAATTGATGACGGGTGGTATACCTCTAAAAATGGTACAGATGTTCAGGTTTATCGTTTAGTCTCGATCGCAAACGCCTTTAACGGCAACATCGATATACCCGGCGGAATGATTGTTACGGCTGCTGCCGGTCTGAAGATTCCGAGTGTCTCCCAAGGAAAAGGTCCGAATGGGGAAACTTGGAGGATGGCTAAAGAAAAGCGCATCGATAAGATCATCTATCCGGAAGCCGAGGGCACTTTCAAAGTGGCTATGGAAGCTGTTCTGACCGGAAAACCTTACCCCATAAAGGCAGCCTTCTTTGTGGGCACAACGATGTTCCAAAGAGAAGCAAATTCTGAGGAGCTTGCCGAAAGGCTTAAAAAACTTGAACTTAGTGTCGTTCAAGACGTTCTCCCTCAAGAGATTTGCGATTACGCTGACTATGTCCTTCCTTCTACGTACTTCATGGAAAGAATGGAAATGTCGGGCGTAAAGTGGGCAAGAGACGGATCGATTTATCTTTCCGATCCTCAACTGAGTCCCCCTGAAGGCTGCGAGGCCCGTCACGATGTGTGGATTCTGCTAGAGATCCTCAGAAGAGCTTTCCCGGGAAGAGCTGCAAGAGTCGGATACAAGGAATGCAAAACAGCTGAAGAATTCAATGCTTACTTTGACGCATTCACAAAGAGAGGCTATGCCCAGCTCTTGGAAGAATGCGACAAAGTCAAGCCCGGTTGGTCTCGTCGGATTCACGAGGACATTAGAACGAAAGGTTGGTCGACGATTAAGATTAAAGAGTACGGCGTCTATCCCTATAAGAAACCCTTCGGAACGCCTTCCGGCAAAGTTGAAATTTATTCTTTCAAGAGTTTCGAAAAACCCGCATATGTGCGAGGAATTCCTCCTTTCACGGCACATATTCCTGCACCGGCTTTTACTCCGCCGAAGAGAAACAGTAACGAGTTTATTTTAGTATCCGGGAAAAACTGCACTTCCTGCTCCGGTCTCAGTATGTTTGCTCTTCCGTCTAAATACCTTGGAGACCGTACTGTTTGGATGAACCCGGAAGATGCAGAAAGACTGGGCATTTCTCATGGTGAAACCGTCGAAGTTGAAGGTATTGATACGGGCTATAAAGGGAATGCTCAAATTACTGTGACGAAGAAAGTTATATCAGGATCACTCTTCGCTTTCGGATTTTCAGGCGGTAATCGAATCAAACACTTGGCTGATCACCCCGATTATCAGTTCATTAAAGAAGGGATTAATTCTCACTGGTACGCCAAAGGTTATGCACAGCCCGTTTTCGGAACGGTTGCCAATAACAGTGCCGTACGCATCAACAAATTGAGAGGCTAAATCATGGTCGAAAAGAAAAAACAATTAGCGCATCTTTTTGATGCTACACAATGCATCAGCTGCGGAGCCTGTATTGTGGCCTGTTCTCAGACTAACTTTCCCGAAATGCATAATCGCTCTATTCCGGGCCGCGACTGGCTTGCTTCTAATATTCGCGTTTTTCGCTCGGAAGAAAGAAGACCTGTAAATCTGCTGGTTCAATGTCAGCATTGTTCGGACGCTCCCTGCGTTAAGACTTGTCCCTTCGGTGCTAATTACTACGACGAAAACGGTTTGGTTCGCAATGATCCGAACAAATGCGTTGGCTGCAACTACTGCGTAGCGAGCTGTCCGTATGATGCCCGCTGGTCTCATCCGGATAACGGACTTCCCATGAAATGCATGGGTGACGGATGCTTGAAATTGATTCAACAGGGAGAACAACCTGCTTGTGTTCAGGCTTGTCCGGCTCAAGCCCGTTTCTTCGGAGATGTGAAAGATCCGCAAAGCGAAATTTCTAAGAAGATCGCTTCCTGTCGTACCGAACTCCTTATGCCGAACAAAGGCACGAAACCTAACTTCTTTGTAGTGGTGCAAAAATGATTGATTTATCCACACTTACTCCTCAGCTTCAGGCAACTCATTGGGGATGGACGATTGCCTTATTTCTCTGGTTCATCGGGTTATCCGGAATGGGATTTTTCATTAACTATTGGGTTCGGCAAAAGAATTTTGTTTATGTTCTGACGTTCTGCGGAATTGCAGGTTTAGCATTGGTGACCAGTCATTTAGGACGCCTCAGCAACCTTCCGTTTGTGATTTTTTATGCCCTCCGGGACTTCTCCTTCAACTTCCAGTCCTGGATGATGATCGGAATAGTTCTTCTTTCCCTGCTTAGCGTCGGCTCTGTGTTTTATTCCATGATTTGTGCCGGAATTATATTTAAAGGCTCAAAATGGCAAAAATTAGCTCAGTCCAACGGATTTAATGCAGTCTTTTCCGTTCTCGGTGTTTGCAGCACTATTTATTCCGGATTCCTTCTCACGCAGGCTGTCGGAGTTTCACTGTGGAATTCGTCTCTTATCCCCGTTCTTTGGATTATGTCCGGCCTGACGAGTTCCATCGCCATGTTGGAACTGATGTCGGCAATGGGATTGGTTGATCACAAGTCTGTCGGCTGGTGTTCCAGAACATCTGTTTGGGTTGATACAGCTAAGCTCTTTGCGATTTTCTCCTTTGTTTATGTAGCGTTAGGTTCTGCTTCCATAGGTGCTCGAGCGGGCGCAGAGGCTCTTATTAGCGGGAACCAGGCCTTGATGTTTTGGATCGGGGGAATCACTTTCGGTACTGCTCTGCCTCTTCTGATCAATCTTATTACTCGAAGCCAAAAGGCGATAACAGGCGGTGCGATTTTTGCAGTCTTTGGTGCCTTGTTTTTAAGAGCTTCCATCCTTTTTTCAGGTTATTACGATTCTCTTAGTTTTTAAGGGGCCTCCGAAGGCAAGGAAACATCTTTATACCTAGACGTTCCAAAAAAGAAAAATCCTTCCTGAGCCACAAACTCAAGAAGGATTTTTTTCAAAAAACTAAAAGTTAGTCGTTGTCTTTCGTGCCTTTAAGAAGAGGCATGGAACTGGAACTTCCGCCGATAAGACCAGCTTTGGAGTAAATGCCAAGCTTGTTGCGTGTATCGACGATGTCGAGATTACGCATGGTCAGCTGGCCGATACGGTCAGAGGCTGTGAACATCGAATCGCCCTTTTCCATCGTGAGGCGTTCTGGTTCATATGTCAGGTTGGGGGAACGTGTATCAAGGATCGTGTAATCATTGCCGCGGCGAAGTTCGATATCGACTTCTCCTGTGATTGCACGAGCAACCCAGCGCTGAGCAGTTTCGCGGAGCATGATGGCTTGCGGGTCAAACCAGCGGCCCTGATAAAGCAGACGGCCTAGTTTAATGCCGTTGATTCTCCACTGTTCGATCGTGTCTTCGTTGTGGATGCCGGTGACGAGACGTTCGAAAGCGATATGGAGCAATGCCATTCCCGGGGCTTCGTAAATACCGCGGCTCTTGGCTTCGATAATACGGTTTTCGATCTGGTCGCTCATGCCGAGGCCATGACGGCCGCCGATGCGGTTGGCTTCGAGCATCAGTTCAACCTTGTCGTCGTATTCTTTGCCGTTAAGGGCAACAGGAATGCCCTCTTCGAAACGAACAGTGACTTTCTCAGGCTTGATGTCGACTTCTTCTTTCCAGAACGGAACACCCATGATCGGTTCAACGATCTTCATGCTGCTGTCGAGGTGTTCGAGGTCTTTGGCTTCATGTGTTGCGCCGAGCATGTTGGAGTCGGTGGAGTAAGCCTTTTCCTTGCTCATCTTGTAGCCGAAACCGTTGTCGGCCAAGAACTGGCTCATTTCAGCGCGGCCGCCCAGTTCGCTGATGAACTCAACGTCAAGCCAAGGTTTGTAAATCTTGAGGTCAGGATTGGCAACTAAACCGTAACGGTAGAAACGTTCGATATCGTTTCCTTTGTATGTAGAGCCGTCGCCCCAAATGTTGACGCCGTCTTCGCGCATGGCGTTGACAAGCATGGTGCCGGTAACGGCACGTCCGAGCGGAGTGGTGTTGAAGTAAGTAACGCCGCCGGTTGTGATGTGGAAAGCGTTGCTTTGAATCGCAGCGATGCCTTCGGCGACTAACTGTTCACGGCAGTCAACTAGACGGGCGATCGAAGCACCGAAGTCCATAGCCTTTCGAGGAATTGCCTCGTAATCGTCCTCATCAGGCTGACCAAGGTTAGCAGTGTAAGCGCAGGGGAAAGCGCCTTTCTTTTTCATCCAGAGCAAAGCTGTGCTGGTGTCAAGACCGCCGGAGAAAGCAATACCGACTTTTTCACCGATCGGGAGGGATTTCAGGATAGTTTCCATGACTTTATTAACTCTTCATTAACGAGGCTATGAACAAAATTTTGTTCGACGGGTGGTGTCGAACTCCAACATGACATTATGTCCAAAAGAAGCGGCTAAAACTCCAGTTGAAATATAAATTTTTTAGATTTTGCCTAAGTAGTTTCCTCAACTCTTCAAAAACGGCTAATTTTTCTTGTCGCGTTAACGTGAATCTGAAACTATATCTAAATGAATTTCCCAGAAATTTTCTCCATCATCCGATGCAGAATAAGCATGGCTAGTTTATTTATTCAATGACTAGCGTTTGTCTGTTGCTCTTCCTCATCTAATAATAGTCCAAGTTTTTCATGCATCTTTAGAAAACCTTCCGCTAGCCGATCTTTGTCAATAAGAGTATCTTGCTGTGTGGCAACCAAGTAATCGAATTGCTCTATTCCCTTGTATGACAGTGTATCTCGAATCATACCTTTAGTCTGATGAGACAAGCCGTCAGAAAAATTATTAACAATGAAAGAGAGGTCGTAGAGGTCCCTTATCTTGTCTCTGCCTTGATAAGCCATTGCCTTCATCCGAGCCAAGGCATCAATGCCGTAAACCTTGATACCGTGAATTTGTGTCCAATCCTTTGAGGCTTCTTCCAGGCCGAGATTTTTATTTCTGTATGAAACTTCAATTTTCAAAGGATGTACGTCATTTCCGTAGTCAATGATGCAGCGCTTCACTGTCGCAGTATCTTTTGCAACTCGAAAATTTACACCGTGGTTCACGCAAAACCGTTTGACTATCTCTTTGATGTCTTGTTTCCGACCATCCAAATCAATATCTTCGGAGAAACGATCTAAACCATAACAAAGAGACAACGCTGTCCCGCCTTTAAGAACGAATTGATCCGTCTGTTTGTTCAAAAACAGTAGAAAGGCTTCAATAAAATTACCATGATTTGTCTGCCAATCTTTTTCTTCATCGGTCATATCCATGCTCCCTCAAGAAGTGCAGCCAAGGCACTCCATATTCTTTTCCAATGAATTCTTTGATTTTTAACCAGCGAGGCGAGTTTTTCAGCAGCAGCAATTTGGAAAAGACTTCAGGCGTATAACTTTCGTTGCAAATCAATTCGTTTTTCATGCCTTGTGCATAACCGAAGGCCCCATCGGCAACAAGGTCAAGAAGCGCTCGGATATGATTGGCGGCCTTGTGGTTCCCTGGATGCCCTGGCACAGAAGAATTGTCTTCAATACCGTAATCTCCGAAAACGGAGTCAGAAGACTCACGAACGGTCAAATTTTTCCATTGAATTCCAGAGGCGTGCCAATCCCCACACGTCTCCAAACTGCATCTCAAATTTAAAGCATGAATTCCAGATATGTATTTCATTTCCATTTCCAAATGCTTCTGCTCTTTGATTTTAAACGTCTCTCGCTTTGTTCTTAAGTATGTTTCCTGCCGTTCAATTTGTACATCAAAATTTTGCGGTTTCGGATCATATCTTTTGGCTTCCAATTCCCACATTAAGCCATTTGATTTTCAGGTCGGTAAAAATATTGTTTTTTCTTCTCCAATTGACCCTCTAAATATTTACTCATTTACATCAGAAAAAGTCGGATCTAGAATTTCGTGCAAAGAAATTCATTAATAACAACCACCAAAAAGGAGAAAAAGTGCAGTTTTTTCGTAGAAGCATGCTTCAAGTAATGGTGTCGGGTGCACTTTGCTCGGCCCTCCCTTCTATCGCTTTCGCACAGACACAAAAGTTAGCACCTGAATATGACGTGATCGTCATCGGTTCAGGATTTGCCGGTCTAGCCGCTGCCATTTCGGCGGCTGAAAACGGTGCCAAAGTTGTCGTTCTAGAAAAAATGCAAGTCGCAGGCGGCAACTCTTCTCGCTCCGGCGGCATGATGGCTATTCCCGGCTCTTCCGTCCAGAAAGAACAAGGCATTGAAGACTCTCCGGCCAAACTTGCCGCAGATATGAAACGCATCGGTTTGGGACTTGGTGATCCTGAACACATCAAGGTTGTGACCGAGCTTGCAGCTCCGACATTTGAGTGGACCAAGAAACAAGGCGTTGTTTGGCGTACTGATCTAACAGGCAAAGGCGGTCACTCAGCTCGACGCTGCCTGATTACGGAAGAAGGTACCGGCCAAGGCATCTTGATTCCGTTCATGAAAAAGCTCAAAGAACTCGGCGTTCTGGTTGTTACCGGCATGAAAGTGATCCGCTTGGATCAAAACAAAGAGGGTTGTGTCATTGGTGTTACCGCGCTTGAAGACTACAAGTTCGGAAAAGAAGACTCCGGTAAACCAGTTGAGATCAAGGCCAAAGACGGTGTGATCCTCGCCTTCGGCGGCTTCTCGGCTGACGTGGGTTATAGAACTCGTCTCGATCCGAAGTTAACCGGCAATCTGAAAACGACGAATCAACCGGGCGCTACAGCTGAATTGATGCGTGAAGCCAGCCGAATCGGAGCCAATATCATCCAGGCCGACTGGATTCAGTTCCTGCCGAACACTTCGCCGGACGAAGAAGGCATGGGTATGGGCTCGCATTTTGCCAGCGTCGGCGGCTCTCTGTACGGTTTATGGATCAACACCAAGACCGGCAAGCGTTTCACCGACGAATTCGGTGATCGCAAAACGACCACCGATGCTATTTTCAAAGTGCTGGATGCCGGCGGAAAGACAATCTCGGTTACGGACTCTGTCGGCGTTGCCTCTTTCAACAAAGTGCGTCCCGGCGCCATGGATATCTTGAGAAAGAACGGTGCGGTTAAGGAATACGCAACTCTCGATGACTTGGCCAAGGCCTACGGTATCAGTCCCGACGCTCTCAAACAGACCTTTGCCGAATTCAACAAGGCCATCGAAAGCGGAAAAGATACGGAATTCGGACGCAAACTCGATAAGGACATCAAGCCTTTGACGCATGCGCCCTACTACGTCTCTGAAATGAGCCCGAAGATTCACCATACGATGGGAGGCATCGCCACGGACACTTCGACCCGTGTCTTGTCAGTTGTTGACGACAAACCGATTCCCGGACTTTATGCAGCCGGTGAGTGTACAGGCGGCATCCACGGTGCGGTCAGAATTGGTGCAAATGCAGTAATGGACTGCTTGGTCAACGGCAAATTAGCTGGTGAAACCGTGATGAAAGACGCTAAAAAATAATATTAGCTATTAATAATTAGAGGGCTGCCGTAGAAAAACTCCGGCAGCTTAATTTTTTTCTTTTGCTAAAGGGCGCGGCTTGGCTGCAGTTGGTTTTTCCGGAGGTTCGCGGAAGAGCGCCAAGATATGCCTCATCGAAAGAATGGGATGCTTGAGCAGCAGCTTCGGACCGGAAAAAGCCATAATTTCTTTGGCCCTCTCCTTGTATCCTTTCCCATAGCAGTGGATATTGCATTTTGCGCAGACGGGCTTCTTCTCTCCGAACGGACAGCAAGCCAGTCTTTTCACGGAATATAAATAGAACTCCTCGCATTCAGGACAGAGCCCTTCTTTGGTGTTGTGATGAGCGTGGCAGTAAATCTCGGTCATGATGCGAATTGTCTCAACATCCTTAGCGATATAAGGAAGTTTGAGCTGCTGTTCGCGTTTTTCGCTGAGATTTAACTTTTTAAGTTCATATTCCAACATCTGACACTCACCAAAATACAAGGAGAAATACAGAATCTTCAGGTCGAGCTTAGGAGCGACTGCTTAAAATTTTATTAAGTATTGAGAATGATTTGCATTTGAAAAAGTTTCAGAATGTTATTTCTCCGATTAATCAGGAAACCGTCAGCCATTCAACGCACAATACGATTATTCGACTGACAGAAAACACGTTTGTATGACCGAAAGCATCTCAGAAAAACTGAGCTCCGACGTCCGAGAAGGAACTTCCGTAACCCATTGGGGAATCGTTAAGACGACAGCTGTTGATGGCAAGATTTCTAAAATCGAACCGATTCCGGAAGACCGGCGCCCTTCTCCGAATTTAAAAGCTCTGGCGGAACTGCCTTATGCACCTTCTCGGATTCGTTATCCGATGGTGCGCGAAGGTTATTTTAAAGAAGGAATATCTTCAAGAGATCGCCGCGGAGAGGGTAAATGGATTCGTGTTTCTTGGGACGAAGCGCTTGATCTGATTGCCTCCGAACTTAAACGTATCTATTCGGAGTACGGCCCGAGTGCTGTTTTCGGTCAATCTTACGGATGGAAGTCTCCCGGTACCGTAAATTCGGCCAGCATCCTTCAGAGACGGCTGCTGAGTCTTTGCGGCGGTTATGTTTCGGGCGTCAATTCTTATTCCACTGCCGCGATCGGAACCATACTCCCTTATGTTATAGGAACAGGCGATCCTCAGTCGACGGATTGGAATGTTGTTCTTAAAAACAGCAAACGTATTGTGCTTTGGGGCGCGGATCCGATTGTGACGAATGACATCGACTGGTCCACGACACTGCATAACTACTTTCCTTATTTAGAGAAACTTAAAGATTCCGATATCAAAACCATCGACATCAATCCTGCCAGAACGGAAACCGGAGAATTTTTAGGCAGTGAATGGATTGCACCTAAGCCCGGAACAGACTGCGCCTTAATGTTAGGCATGATGTATGAACTCGAAAGTTCTGGCAAAACAGATAAGAATTTCCTTAAAAACTGTACATCCGGTTTCGAGGTCTTCCGAGACTACCTTCTCGGGAAGTCTGACGGAACTCCTAAAACACCTGAATGGGCCTCTGACATTACCGGAATCCCTGCGGACAAAATTCGTGCCTTGACGCATGAGTTGGCCGACAACCGCACCATGATCATGATGGGCTGGGGCATTCAAAGAATTCAGTACGGCGAGCAGCCGCATCGGATGGCCTTTACTCTGGTAAGTATGCTGGGCCAAATCGGTTTGCCGGGCGGAGGCGTGGGCACGAATTATCACTATTCTTCCGGCGGCTGCCCTTTCCATATCGGCCCGATGATCAGAGGCTTAGCATCTCGAGTAGAACCTGTGCTTCCGAGATTAAAGCCTTGGAAAGGAAGTGCTTATATTCCGGTTATGCGGTTTGCGGATTGTTTCCTGAATCCGGGAAAGACGATCGAGCATAATGGTAAAAGACTTACTTATCCTGACATTCGTATGGTGATGTGGACGGGTGGTAATCCTTTTGCGCATCAACCGGAAACGAATCGCCTTCTCTCTGCTTGGAAAAAACCGGAAACCATCGTCGTCACCGATTGCTTTATGACGGCTACCGCTCGTCATGCGGATATTGTGCTTCCGGCACAAACCGTGTTTGAGCACAACGACATCTGTCCGATCGGCACTTACACGAACGACGGCATAGCAGCAAACCACGCAATGATTGCGCCGATTGGTGAATCTCGTTCCGATTACCGGATTTATTCAGAATTGGCTCGTCGTATGGGAGTGGAGCACGAATTTACTCTTGGTCTAGATGAGATCGGATGGATTCAGGCGATCTACCAAGAAGCAAAGAATCGAGGCTTAAGCTCCGGAATCCAACTCCCTACCTTCGAAGAGTTCTGGTCAAAGGGCATCGTTTTTTATCCGGAAGATGAAACGAGCAAGGAGTTCGTAGCTTTTGAGGAATTTAGAAAAGATCCTGCAAACCATCCTCTTAGGACCGAGAGCGGCAAAATCCAAATCTTTAGTCCTAGGATCGCAAGTTACGGTTATGACGACTGCCGCGGATATCCGAGTTATTTTGAGCCGAGCGAATCTTTAAACAATAAGAAGAAGTATCCGCTGGCCTACATGTCTGGCAAAAGCGCTCACAGACTTCATAGTCAGTTAGACGGAACAACACATACAGCCTCGCATAACATCGGAGATCGAGAGCCGATATGGATTCATCCCGATAACGCTGCCGAGAGAGGAATTCAAACCGGTGATGTCGTTCTTGTTCGCAACGATCGTGGAAACGTTCTCGCCGGCGCCGTTGTTACCGATAAGGTCAGAAAAGATGTTGTTCTTATTCGTCACGGCGGCTGGTTTGAGCCGCAAAAACAAGCAGACGGCTCAACTCTGGATGTTCATGGCAACGCGAACACTTTGACCATGGATGTACCGACTTCGAAGCTTGCATGCGGCAACGTCGCCTCCTCAGGACTCGTCGAAGTAGAAAAATTCCAAGGCGTTCTGCCTACCGTCAAGATTAGAGAAGAGACTGTGCCTCAGCCTAAAGCATGACAATCTTTGTCCGATTTTCTTAATTAGATAATCAAGTGCCTGCGCCGAACTAAAACCGCGCAGGCTTTGTGTTTGTAGGAGTATTCTTATTTCTAACTCAAACAAACTATAAAAATAAGGATCGGTCATGGCTTTCTTTAGCAAGAATATCGACATGCTTAACGGAACCATCTGGGACAAGATGGTTGTCTTCGCAATCCCCCTAGCCCTGACCGGCGTACTTCAGCAGCTTTACAACCTTGCAGACGTTGCCGTTCTCGGACATTTTGTATCTAACGAAGCCGTTGCTGCCGTCGGTACTAATGTTCCGATTGTCGGTCTTATTGTCGCCTTCTGTATTGGTCTATCCATCGGCGCAAACGTTGTGGTTGCTCGGTATTTGGGCATGCGCAAATATGATGACGCGTCCAAGGCAGTCCACCCGGCTTTTGCCACGGCTGTGATATTCGGCGTCATCGCTATGGTGATTGGCGAGCTTTGTTCTTCCATCTTGATGGTATGGATGCAAGTGCCGCCGAACGTCGTTCGTCACTCTGAGATTTATCTTCAGATGTATTTGCTGGGCATGCCCTTCATTTCCATCTACAACTTCCTGTCAGCAGTTTTGAGAAGCCAGGGAGATACACAAACGCCTTTATGGGCCTTGTGCATCGCTAGTGTCTTTAACGCTTTGGGAGACTTATTCGTCGTAACTGTTGTCGACTGGGGCATCGGCGGCGTGGCTTTGATGACCGCTTTAGCCAACTTGTTGGCTTCCGGCATCCTTGTTTATAAGCTCATGCGCACAGATGGGCCGCTCCGCCTTTATCCGAATCGTTTATTCAAGATGGACAAGAAGGCCTTGCGCTCCATGATCAAAATCGGCTGGCCAGCCGGTTTGCAGAGTTCGGTTTTCTCCCTTTCTAACTTAATTATTCAGAGCGCCATCAACTCGTTGGGCGCTGATGTAATGGCGGCCTCCGTTGCAGCTTTCACGATCGAAATTAACTGCTACTGCGTGATTAACGGTTTCGGCCTGGCAGCAACGACGTTTATTAGTCAGAACTACGGCGCCGGCAATCTGGAACGCTGCAAACGAATTACTCGCGTCAACATGGCTTTGAATATCGGCATCACGGTGGTGTTGAGCGTTCTGATCTATGGCTTCGGCCGATATTTGCTTGGTTTCTTCACACAATCCGAAGAGATTATTTCTTTGGGTATGATTCGACTGCTCTGGGTCGTGATTCCCGAACCCTTGAACTCCGTTATGGAAGTTCTTTCCGACTCAATGCGCGGTTACGGTTATTCCCTGCCGCCTGCCATTATCACAGTAGTGGTCATTTGTACCATCCGAATCGTTTGGGTGTATTCGGTGTTCGCGGCTAAGCCGACCTATGAAATTTTGATGATGGTCTACCCGCTCAGTTGGCTCGTGACTTCGATCTGCCTGACGTTCCTCTACTTCAGATTCATGAAGCAGCTCCCGGCGAAGCGCTGCAGAACGGCCGTGAAAAAATAGTGTCGGAGGGATAATCCTGCATCTAAATTTTTCAACATGTTCTATAAAAACGTTATGAAACCGTTAATGACTGATAAGCCGGTCGGCATAAAAAATGTTCTTCTTGTTGGTAACTCTTTCATGTTCTATAACTGCGGTGTTAACGGAATGATAAACGGTTTTGCAAAAGCAAAACACCGAGATCTCGTCATCACGCTTGTCGGTATCGGAGGCGCTAGCCTGTATTGGCACGACGTGAAGAGTTATTTGCGACCGAATGCTCTAAGAAGCTACAAAATCGCGAGCGACGGTACGAACAAAGTAACGTTCTTGGATTATCCAGACGGAAAGATCTTTGATGCCGTTGTTTTAGAAGATTCGAGTCAAGGGCCGATTCATCCGGAGCTAAAAGAGCTTTTTCGGGAGTCGGCTAGGAAACATTGTCAGGATATTCGTGAAGCCGGCGCCAGACCGTTTTTTATGATGACCTGGGCCTACAAAGACAAACCTGAGATGACCAGTCTTTTAGCCGATGCAACGATTGAAGTGGCTAACGAAAATTCTGCTTCCGTCATACCCTGTGGCATGGCATTTGAACGATCTTCGAAAGATTTTCCCGAGATTGAGCTCATTCGATCTGATAACAGACATCCGACGGTAGCCGGAACTTATTTAGAGGCAGCGGTGTTCTTTGCTTCCTTGACAGGAATCACACCGACGGATTGCGATTTCTACGGACGTTTTGACGATTTGATTGTGGCTCCGGAAACCGGTAAAAAATTACAGCGTATTGCTTGGAACACTGTGCGCGATTTCAACTCCTGGTGAATCAAAAAATAAAGTTTTTCGGGAAAACACCCATAGCCTGATCCCGCATAAACTCTCTTCGAATACATCCCACGGGATGTATTTAACCGCCTTTGATCTGTTTTTGATCCTCCTGAAAAAGTCAACAATGACTTTATTGATCGAATCTCAATTCAATCTGTTTCGGAGGAAATATGAAAAGAAGAACCATGATTCAATCCGGCATCGGCGGTTTGGCTGCTGCCTTCTCTGCCTCTGCCTTTGCCAGCACAAAATTGAAAGGCAATGAAAAGATGATGCCGGTCGACACCCTGAACCACGAACCCGGCTGGGACAAAGAACCTGTTGAAGTCTTGGAAATCAAGGGCGTCAGAATCGGTGAAGGCCGTCCTAAGATCATTGCTTCCACGACTGCTAAGACGCCCGAAGCTTTCATCGCGTTGGTTCAGGACTACAACAGTCGTCCTGAACTTCAGATGATCGAGCTCCGCCCTGACTACATCGGTGAAATTTCCGGTAAAGAATTTGCCAAGCTCACTAAGCAGGTCTATGAAATCGTCAAGAACAAACCGATTCTCATGACCTTCCGCGACAAGACCGAAGGCGGCGGCAGACACGTTTCCGACGAATACTACAGAGACTTCTATTTTGACGTTCTCGACAATGGCAAGATTGACCTTATCGACATCGAAATGTTCCGCAACGCCGATATCTGCAAGCAGATCGTGAAAAAAGCCAAAGAAAAAGGCGTCAAAGTTGTGATGAGCGACCACGAATTCGGATGGACTCCCTCTGAAGCTGAAATCATTCGTCGTCTTCTCCTTCAGGAACAATTAGGCTCCGACATTCTGAAGATTGCTGTAATGGCCCACAACACCGGTGACGCACTCAACTTGATGAACGCAACTTGGAAGACACGCAATTACTTCTCCCGCAAACCGATGCTCACAATGGCTATGGGCAAAGATGGCGTCTTAAGCCGCATGACCGGTGAATTCACAGGTTCCGACATCACTTTCTGCATGGTTGGCGGCAAACCTTCCGCTCCGGGCCAGATCCCTAGTGAAGAAGCCGAACAGATCCTGAATTCCATTCACAAGGCCATGTACCCGGCTAAATAATTCTTAAGAGAACCTCCTCTCAAGGAACAAACATGCTGAATAAATTAGTATTTCTCTCCGCATTGAGCGTTGTTGCACTCTCTGGGGCAGCCCAGGCAGCAACGTTCAATCCGGGAACTTACACAGCCGTTTCGAAAGGCAACGGCGGTGAAGTTCCGGTCACGGTGACCTTTACCAAGAATGCGATCGAATCCGTCAAGATCGGTGCAAACAAAGAAACACCGGGAATCGGTTCTATTGCCATCGAAAAACTTCCTAAAGCAATCGTTGATAGCCAAAGTCTGGCTCTGAACGGTGTGAGCGGCGCCTCCATCACAAGTCACGCAATCCTCGCAGCTGTTGCTGCCTGCGTGAAACAAGCCGGCGGCAATGTTGACGAACTTTCCAAAGCCAAAGCACAGAAAGCTGTCGTCAAAAATGAAACTTTGAATGCTGACATCGCAGTCGTCGGCGCCGGTGCTGCTGGTCAGACTGCCACTATCCGTGCAAGCCAGCTCGGCAAGAAAGTCATTCTGATTGAAAAGATGCCTTTTACTGGGGGCGCTGCAGCGGTTAACGGCGGCACGGTTGTGATTCAGGGTTCTAAGATCCAGAAAGAAGCCGGTGTTAAAGATGACTCTCCTGCCATCATGACCGAGGACTACATCAAAAACGGCCACAATCTGAACGACCGCAGAATGCTTGAGCTTTACGTCAACAACGTCGGCCCCATGGTTGATTGGGCAACGACCGAAGGCGGAATGCAACTAAATACAAAAGCAGGCTTCACTAATGAAGCTGAACACAGCAAACCTCGCGTCATGCGTTGGGTTGACGGTGCTCAGGGTGCAACTCGTAACTTCAAAGCTTCTGTTGAAAAATCTGGCGCGAAAGTTCTTTTAGCTACTCCGGCGAAAGAACTCATCGTTGACAATGGCCGCGTGGTCGGTGTCAAAGCGGAAGGCGACAACGGCATCCACTACACCATTAAGGCTCCTGTGGTTATCTTGACGACAGGTGGTTTCGGTGCCAATAAGTCGATGCTTGCCGGCAGCCTTAAGAACTCTCTCTACTATGGTGTAAAGAGTTCCAACGGCGAAGGCCACCAAATGGCGATGAAGATCGGTGCCAAGACTCAGATGATGGATCTGGGCAAGATCTACCCGAACGGCATGGAAGTCGCTCCCGGAATTGCTAAGTCCACCATTTGGTCTAACAAGGCAGCCTTTGAGGACCACAGCGGCATTATGGTCAACAAAGCCGGTAAGCGCGTCATCAGCGAGCTCGACACGAACCACAACATTAAGAATGAAGAAGTTAAACAAGGCGGCAAGCTCTTCATCCTGATGGATCAGCCCTCTTACGATGCTTTCCTGACCAAACTTTCCATTACCGGCATCAGCAAAGGTGACATGGACAAGTGGCTCGCCCAGGACGGTAAAGGCTATCCGATCGTTGTTAAAGCTGACAGCATTCCTGCCGTCGCTAAGAAAGCCGGTGTTGACGGCGCAGAACTTCTCAAGACAGTTGCTCGTTACAACGGTTTCGTGAAAGCCGGCAAAGACGCAGACTTCAATCGTCCGGCCAAGTTCATGAAAGAAGTCATTGCTGATAAAGGACCTTACTACATCGTTGAACAACAGCCTCGTTTTGCTACAACGATGGGCGGTGTGGTCACTGACATGAACCTCAATGTTTTGGATGAGAACAACAAGCCGATAAAAGGTTTGTTTGCAGCAGGTGAACTCGTCGGCGGCGCTATGGGCGATGACTCCCCTCCCGGAGGCAACATGGCCTGGGCTATGACCAGCGGTAAGTTAGCTGCCGAACGTGCCGTCCAGTCACTGAACAAGTAAGATTAAGTTCTAAGAACCTTGATCCACAATTCCGAAGGGAGACTAAAAAGCCTCCTTTCGGATTTTGCCTATGAATCTCAAGAAACTACTGAGTACTTTTCTATGGGTTCTGATCCTTGTGATCAGCGTCCCTTGCTTAGCTTATGAAGGTTTAACCGTCAAAATCGGATACGCGCAGGGGCTTGAGCTTTACCATCAATCTTCAATATTGAAAGAAACTCTGGAGTATCTCCAGAAAAAGATTCCAAATTATCGGTTTGAGTTATTGCCGATATCCTCCGTAGATACTCAGGAAGACATTAAGAAAGAAAAGATAGATTTTCTAATCGCGCCAAGTAATTTCTTTGTAGAACTCTCAGGAGGCATTCCCTTCACGCACCTAGCAAGTCGGATTTTCGACGGTACAAAAGATCCAGCAAAAACCGTCGGAAGTACATTCGTTGTTCGTGCCGAGCGAAATGATATTCAAAGTATCAAAGATTTAAGAGGCAAAAATTGCGCAGCCTCCCTTCCCGATTCCTTGGGGGGCTGGCTTGCCGCTCTCGGGGAAATTAAGGAGCACGGATTCGATCCGGACAACTTCTTTAAAACAAAAAACTTTACACAGTTCCAGGTACCTGATGTACTAAATTCAGTCCTCAGCGGATCTTCCGATGTCGGCATTCTTTCGACATGCATTTTGGAAGAGGCGGAGGCTTTAGGGATGATCGAAAAAGGCAGCCTTCGTGTGATTAACAAAAAGACGGATGACTTATCTCCAATTCATTGTGCGAGATCTACCCAGCTTTACTCCGACATGTCTTTCGTCAGCCTTCAAGGTGTTCCGGAGCCTTTAGTTAGAGAAGTGACTGTTGCCCTTCTTTCTATGCCGGTTTTTGATCATTCACGTTGGTCTGTAGAGAATGATCAGTATTCCATCCGTAAACTTCTCCGGGAGCTCCGGCTCGGACCCTACTCATACCTCAGAGATAACTCATTAACCGGATTGGCAAAACGGTATAAAACCGAAATCATCGCCTTTGTCGGTATCTTGCTTTTTCTTATCTTCAACGAGTTTAATTTACGTCGTTTAGTTAACAAACGAACTCGCCAGCTCTCCGATGCTTTAAAAGCAAAAGAGGAAGCTGATAGAGAAGCGGCAGAAGAGCGCAAAAAGTTCGCAACACTGGAAAAAAACGGAATTATTGCCCAGTTGGGCACGATTATTGCGCACGAGGCCAAGCAGCCAATCGCAACTCTGACGAATTACTTACAGATTTTCAAGATGTATTTGGATAGAAAAAACGATAACGACGCTTTTTCCAAAGATGTTTTTGAAAATATGGAAAACCAGGTTTCTCGCTTGAATACTTTGGTGAATTCCGTTAGGAATTTCGCAAAACAAAAGCAGAATCCTCAGGTTAAAACCGACCTTGTTCTCATCACGCAAAAAGCAATAAGGAACTTGGAGGCAACAGAGCCGGATATAGAAAAAGTAAAAATTTCATTTAACTCAAAGCTTAAGACAGCCCTTGTTCTGGCAGATCCGTTTTCGTTAGAACTACTGATACTTAATCTCCTGAGAAATGGGGCCCAGGAAGCCGTCTCAAACACAGCAAAAGGAAGTCCGATTCTGAAAGTAGAACTCTCCTTATCAAACGATAACAAGAGCTTTATTCTGTTAGTAGAAAATTCGGGGAAACTCATGACTGACAAGGATTTATCGAGATTGGTATCTTTAGGAGAAAGCGTCAAGCCGGACGGCCTCGGCCTAGGTTTGTCGATCATTAGAGGCATTGCCGATCTTCATGGGGCCGATTTGGGTTTCACCGGACGAGATAAAGGCGGTGTCATCGCCTCATTAAGAATCGATCAGCTGCATGTCTAAGGAGGAAACGTGTTCGAATTTTTAGATACCCCCGAACTTCAGGACAAAGTCATTGTTCGCCTCGTCGACGATGACAAGGATTTTCTTCGTTCTATGAAGTTAATGCTGGAAATGATGGGCTGGAAGGTTCGAGATTTTTCTCTTGCTCAGGATTTCTTACAAGAAGAAAACTTCAAGGTTCCCGGATGCATCGTGCTAGATATGCGGATGCCTGGGATGACCGGTTTAGAACTTCAAAGGCAACTTATTAATGATAAAGAGAAAGCTCTTCCCATTATCTTTCTTACCGGCCACGGTGACGTTGAATCAGCAGTGCATACATTAAAAAGAGGTGCCTTTGATTTTCTCCAAAAACCGGTGAATCCACTGAAATTCAATAAGACTATCGAAGAAGCATGTCGATTAAGTCTGGATAATTTCGGAGCATCTCTCGAAGATCGAGAAGTAATAAAAGCTTTCAAATCTCTGACGCCTAGAGAAAAAGAAATCTTTGAGCTCGCGGCCGGAGGTAAATCCAATAAAGAGATTGCTGCGGAATTGGATATTGCTGTGGCGACCGTAAAGATGCACCGGGCCAATGCTTTTGAGAAAATGTCCGTGCACTCCTCTATAGAGGCCCTTCATAAGCTGAATGCAGTAAAAGATAAGGATCGTTGATGCTGTCCAGGAGAAACCTTCTTGCTTCTATGCTTCTTTCCGGCATACCCGCTTTTGCTTCCGAAGTAAAAGATTGGGATGTCATTGTTGTCGGAACGGGAGTCGCGGGTCTCGCAGCAGCTTGCTCTGCATTATCAGGGGCATATCCCCCACCTCGTCCAGAAAGAGGGTACCTCCCTGGGCCAGCTCAAACTTGCCCAGCTTCTCCCCTTTCCTTGCCCCTGTAAAGGAGCCCTCCTCATAGCCGAACAGCTCGCTCTCAATGAGCGCCTCCGGGATGGCAGCGCAGTTGACCGTTATAAAAGGCCTATTTCTTCGGGGACTGGCTTGGTGAATCAGCTTTGCAAAGCCCTCCTTGCCCACACCATTTTCCCCCCGAATAAGCACCGTCGCGTCGGTTTTGGCGGCGGTGACAGCACGGGACAAAAGAGTGCGAAATTGAGGATCCTGTCCAATCATCTGAAACCTGGAGAGCTCTACATCCAACTGGCTCGTCAATTCCTCGGCCACCTGGGTGATCCGTTCCACTTCCATGCCAAGACGGTTGAGTTCCGTCACATCCCGGAAGATGGAGAAGGCCCCGGCCACCACACCGTTCCGCCACACGGGAAACATACGCATAGATACATATTTCCCCACCGATTTGATGCGGTGCCACTTTCGGGCGTCGGGCTTTCCGCTCTCCAGCACCCGAAGCAGCAGAGCATCCGGCTCAATGACATGCATATCCCGCCCGATGGTCTTGCGCATGGGTACTCCAATGATGCGGCTGTACGCCTCATTTTCATAGCAAATTCGACCTTCCCGGTCCAGCACTACCACGCCGTCCTCGATGGCGTTGAGCAGTTCATTCAGGTCCAGCTCCACCGCACGGCGGACCAGAAAGGCCAGTTGGCTGCCTGCCAGCTCCCCCACCTTATCCCCCAGTTCATTCACAACCTCATAGACCACGCCTTCATCCACCGCCTCTGGACGCAGATGATGAATCTCCGTCTCCTGGGGTAATGATGGTTCTAAGCGTTCGGGCCCGACATTGGTTTTCATGATCTCCCGCAGGGTCATCGCGTCCCACCCCCTGTTGCCGCGTAGATTCGTGCCTGAAACGGTTTTGTATATTATATACTTCTTTTTCAGAGAAACGCAACTGTTGGAACACCGCATGCTTTGCACCAAAATAATGCCGGTGGGAACTGGATGCAGTGAAACGCTGAACGGGGCACTTGAAGTGCGGCAAGGGCCCCAAATCCCATACGTCGGCCTCAGTCTGAGGGCAAGGTCATACCCATGACAGGGAGTTTTGAACGGCAGTTGACCTCGTGTGGGCCAGCTTGGCCTGCGAACAGACTCAGGTGGTCTCCTGAAGCAGCTCCGGTCAGCAGAGCCCACCTTAGACGCTTACGCC
>OGOT01001052.1_pt1 | contig 20257 bp, 16 predicted proteins | sample 1552791 | NCBI WGS metagenome assembly OGOT01 (sample SAMEA2580160, study PRJEB22360) | human gut metagenome | biome: human gut; feature: human-associated habitat; material: faeces | place: Denmark | collected 2008/2010
GTGCCACCTCCCCTATATTTTGCGTTACAAAACACAGGGGAGGAGTTTTAAATGTTTCCGATTGTGAAACAGAAATACTCTATAAAGCTATGGGGACATGGAGGGAAAGGAGGTTTAAAGTTTCGCTTCAATGGCGATATGCACATCTCTTGCGTTCTAAACGTAGACTTTCTCATCATTGCATAAGGATAGTTTTAGTAATAAAATAGGGTATTCTCCTCTTCATCAGCCGTTTCCCCGTAGTATTACGGGGTGTCCGCATAGATCGGAGCAGAGGAGAAGTTGGAATACTTCTCGACCTTTCCTTCTGTGTCTCATTGAGGGGAGTTTATAAAGAAAGAGCTGCCGATTGGCAGCTCTTTCTTTATGGATAGATAGTTTGGTCCAATTATTTCTTGGCCGGGCATGTAGGCTTGATTTGTTTGAAGAAATCGTTGCCTTTGTTGTCGACGAGAATGAATGCGGGGAAATCTTCCACTTCGATTTTCCAGATGGCTTCCATGCCGAGCTCGGGATATTCGAGGCATTCGATACTCTTGATATTGTTTTGAGCGAGGATAGCAGCCGGACCTCCGATACTGCCGAGGTAGAATCCTCCGTGTTTCTTGCAGGCGTCGGTGACAGCTTGGCTGCGGTTCCCTTTTGCCAACATAATCATAGAGCCCCCGTGACTTTGGAAAAGGTCTACGTAGGGATCCATTCGACCGGCTGTCGTGGGACCCATCGACCCGCAGGCCATGCCTTTCGGCGTTTTTGCCGGACCTGCATAGTAGATGGGGTGATCTTTGATATATTGCGGCAAGTCTTCGCCCCGGTCGAGCCGTTCTTTGAGTTTGGCGTGCGCGATGTCCCGACCGACGATAATCGTTCCGTTGAGCGACAGACGTGTGGCAACGGGGTATTTATCCAACTCTTTGAGAATTTCGCTCATAGGTTGGTTGAGGTTTATTTTAACGGCGTTGCCTTCACCGGCTTGGCGGAGTTCTTCGGGAATGAGCTCGCCGGGGTGACTGTCGAGTTTCTCGATCCAAATACCGTCCTTGTTGATTTTACATTTGATGTTTCGGTCGGCCGAGCAGCTCACTCCCAATCCTACCGGGCAGGAGGCTCCGTGGCGGGGCAGACGGATAATGCGTACGTCGTGTGCCAGATATTTACCGCCGAATTGTGCGCCGAGTCCGATACGGTGCGCTTCTTCCAAGACTTGTTTTTCCAACTCGATGTCACGGAAAGCTCGTCCGAATTCGTTTCCGGTCGTGGGCAGACTATCGTAGTAGTGGGTGGATGCCAGTTTCACGGTGAGCAAGTTTTTCTCGGCCGAAGTCCCGCCGATGACGAATGCAATGTGATAGGGCGGACAGGCTGCCGTACCCAATGTTTTCATTTTTTCCACCAAGAAAGGAACGAGTGTCCCGGGGTTGAGAATGGCTTTCGTTTCTTGGTAGAGGTATGTCTTATTCGCCGATCCACCGCCTTTGGTGACGCAGAGGAATTTATACTCCATGCCTTCGGTAGCTTCCAAGTCGATTTGCGCGGGAAGATTACATTTGGTATTTACCTCGTCGTACATGGTAAGGGGCGCGTTTTGGGAGTAGCGCAAGTTTTCCTCGGTATAGGTTTTGTAAACGCCGAGGGAGAGAGCTTCTTCATCGCAATATCCCGTCCAGACTTGCTGGCCTTTCTCTCCGTGAATGATTGCCGTACCGGTGTCTTGACAGAAAGGAAGTACTCCTTTGGCGGCCACTTCGGCATTGCGGAGGAAGGTGAGCGCTACGTATTTATCGTTTTCGCTGGCTTCGGGATCGCTCAAAATCTTAGCTACCTGTTCGTTGTGCGAACGGCGAAGCATAAACGATACATCGCGGAAGGCGGCGTTCGCCATAGCGGTAAGACCTTCCTTTTCGATTTTCAAGATGGGTTTCCCTTCGAACTCGCTTACAGAAACATAGTCTTTCGTGAGCAAATAATACTCGGTCGTGTCTTCGCCGAGCGGGAACATGGGTTGATACTTAAACGGTGTGATAGCCATAGTTATATGTTATTTAGTATGTTTTGTCTGACGATGGGGAGACCGAACGAGGTGTAGATAGGCTCCGGCGATCGTGTTGCAAAAATAATGAAAGGCGGGTGCAGAATAAAACAAATTCATTTGTTTTTTATGCCCAGCCGGCTCTTCTTTTCGCTCGCAGGACAAAAATAAAGAATTTTTTCGGTAATTCATCTTTTGTCGTGAAATCTTTCGAGAAAGAGGTACAATGTATGAAGCTGCCATAAAAAGGGCCTCGACCGGGGTTTACTTTGCCGTACCATATATGGCTAAACTAATCATTGAATTTATGGAAAAGAATTATCAAAAAGAAAATCGCAATCTGCGAAAATCACGCGATTTGCTCGTGGAACGAATCTTACACCGGTATCCTGCCCGTAGGGTCGATAGCGACGACGATTTGTTCGATGCTTTGGAGGAATACGACTCGTATCGGAACGAACGGTATGAGCGTCTTGCCGACGACCAGAGCAAGTTGTGCAAATTGTTTATGTCGAACCCGAAAATGGGAGCGTTTATCTCGGACGTTATCGGCGGGGAGGATGCTCTTATCGCTTGTGTGCGTTACTTCGGGAAGGATATGCTCGATTGTGCCGAGGACGAGGGTCGCATGGCAGAGGTTCGTAAGGCGAACGACGAGTACCTGTCACGCATGGCACGATTCGGCGAATTGGAAAACCAAATGCGGGAGAACTTGAAAAACAGCACTCGTTGTATGGAGCGTTTCAAGTCGGAGAAAGGAATGAGCGACGAGGAGTTCGAGGGTTTTCTCGACCGGGTGTATCATTTGTGCAACCATGTGTTTATGGGAGAATTGAACGACGAAGTTCTCGGGTTGCTTTTCAAGGGGTTGTATTACGACCGTGACCTGTCTTGTGCCGAGCGGGAAGCCGAGGTGCGTGGACGTAACGAGCGTATCGTTTTCGAAAAACGGGAACGTAACGGCGATTCGTTACCTCCTTTACGAAACGGCGGCAGTTTCGAGCCCGATGCCGATCTTTCGCCTGTATTCGGGAACCGTCGCCGCCGTAGCGTGTGGGACTTGTAGATTTTTGAAAAGGGGATTGAAGTAACTTCTAAATTATTCTAATTCTTATGTTTTTATTGTATTCTAAAATGAAAAGAGAGATGAAAAATTTTTTATTGAAATGGAAAAAGCCGCTTCTTTGGTTGACCGGTTTCGTATTGTTGGTACTGTGTTGGCAAGTTTGGGACGGACTGTTCGATGCCGGGTTGGCATTGGCGGCGATCGTGCCGGGTATGTCGGGTGGAAAAATCGTATCCAACGAACCGCTGACGACCGATATTGTTCGTGAAGGGAGTCCCTCTCTGTTGCGTAGCGAAGTGGATAAACGCATCGTGAAAATACGTCCGATGTCCACGCCTATCGATCAGTTATCACGGTGGAACGGTTCGCGGAAGGCTTCGTCGATGATTGTCGATTATTATTCGGTCGATGTGAAACCTACCAAGTCATATATGAAGGCCTCGTATGTGGCTCCCGGGGCATCGACCGTTAACGACTCGCATAAAAAGGCGACTATCAATGCCGTGGACAACAGCATATTCGAGGTGTCGGAAACTTTGTTGGTTCAAGGTGTAAAAGGGTATGATCCCGACGGGGAGATGTCGAATGCCGACTTGGTGCTTTATATCGCCGCAAAAGACGAGGATACGGGGGCATTGACCGTCTATCCCATCAATGGTTCCAAAATAGGTTCGGTGACCAACTGCGTGCCGTCTATTCCCGTGAATACGCCGCTTATCCGTATGGGGCGCGCGGCAACGGAACTCGATGTGCAGACGGCACAATTCGCCGCTTTGCCTATCAAGAGTCAGAATTTTTGCCAGATATTCAAAATGCAGATCGAGCAATCGACTTTCCAAAAAATAGCGAATAAAGAGGTCGAATGGGATTTCTCGGATGCCGAGGAGGCCGCTATTTACGATATGCGATTGGGTATGGAAAAGAGTTTTATGTTCGGTGTGAAGAACACGATTTTCGACCCTCGTAAAAAGGAAAATGTGATGCTGACGGGCGGTATCTGGTGGCAGGCCGGAAATCATTATACCTACAATCCTACTGTGGAGATGACACAGAACGATTTGATCGATATGATGCGACAGGCTTTTACCGGGAACGGAGGGAATAAACGGAAGGTGTTGATTGGCGGTTCTTCGTTTATCGGCCGTATCAATAAGATAGAGATGACCAAAGTGGTGATGGCCCGCGAAGATAAGGTTCAGTGGGGCATCGACTTCTCGGAAATCAAATCGAAGTTCGGGAAGTTGTATGTGCTTTATTCGGAGGTATTCGACGATTGCGGCATGAGCGACTACGGATTTATTTTCGACCCGGAATTTATCCAGAAATGGTCTCATGTCCCGTTCGACTCGCAGGAACTCGATTTGAAAAAATCGGGGGTACGCAATACCGATGCGTTGGTACTGACCGAGGCCAGTTGTTTGACATTGCGCTATCCGGCTGCACACATGCGTATCGAGCCGGTCATACCCGACGAGGAATAAGTGATATGATTCAAGGGGACTGAGGGGCGACCGGGACATCGTGCCCGGCTCCCCTTTTTCTAAAATTCGGCCTCTCCTCGAAACCGTGTTTTTTCGTGTTACTCTCTTATATGGTTATTTGAAACTGTTGCGTTACATGGCGCGGGAGAAATTTTTATACAGACGTTCTTGCGAGAGAGATATGGTTGTTTCGGCGAGGGGCTATATAGTTTTTAAATTAAATATAATGATATGATGAAGATTTATCAGACCCGGTTGGGAAACCTATCTACCTCGGTCGATGTGAACGGTGTACCTCGTCGGGTACAATTCCTTGCCAGTGACGGTGTAAACGGAGTTTTTTCTACGGCCGACGAACAGTTGCAGCGGGCTATGGAAAATAGTCGGGGGTATGGGAGACGATTCAAATTGTCGGACGTCGCACAGCCGGCATTGGAAGAGAAAATTTATATGTTAGTGCCGGAGGTTCGCTCTTGGCAGGACGCAAGGGATTATTTGAGAAAAGAACCGTACGGGCTTTCTGACGAGGAAGTCTCCTCTCCTGCTCTTATCGAGCAAGCGGCCGAACGGTTAAATTTGATTTTTTCACAATTAAAAAAGAGGAACAAGCGATGAAAACGACTATACACAATCATTTGCGAGGGCAAAACGGGTGCTTGGGATTTTATTATGGGTTGGCATCTCTTCTCTCGGCATATCCCGAGGGCGGTTTGCCGGGAGAGTTTTTTATCAATGGGGAAACTCAATCCATTTGGATATGGGATTCTACCGGTCGTTCGTGGTACGATACGAATCATGCGGCTCCTTCTCCGTTCATGGGTATTATCACCGAACCGGCGACTTTCAGCCCGGCAGTCGAAAGCGGTGTGCAGGCTTGTTTCATCTATGTGGCCGGAGGTAAAGGGGCTTATGTTTTCCCTGCCTTGAAAGGATCGGCGGCAATGACCGTGACGACAGATTCGTCGGCAATTATCACCCTTGTGTGGGACGGAACGGCATGGCGGAATTATGTGACTTCATTGACGTTCGACGATGCCGTGCGTCCTGTTTATCTCTACCGAGGGGCGTGGAATCCATCTTTCACTTATCGATGTACCGGTGGCGCCGCCGATGTGGTTTATTTTATGGGTAAGTACTATCAGGTGAAGTTTTCGGTAGGCAGCACGACAGCTTCGCCGGCATCTTCGAATGATTGGGAAGAACTTTCTCGTTTTTGTGCCATAGCCGACGAGATAAAATTGAAGCCTAACGGATTGGTTTTGCTCGATGGGCAGCAAACTATTCGGGTGTCGAGCGAGCTTTCTTCGTGGGAGTTGTGCAATGGTGAAATCAGTCATAAAGAAACAGGAACTTTTTTGTCGCAGGCCGGGGAGTTGCGTGTGCCCATTGGAGATGGAGAAGTCGTGATAAGTCCTTTACAAAAGGGAATTGTCGTTTATTCGGGCGATGGCGATAAAGTTTTTCAAATAGGGTTGGGTGCAGCCGGAGAGGCTTTGTTAAAAATGACTCGGCCCATTGAAAACGGTTCGTGCGAGGTGTCGATTTCTCCTCGGCAAATCGAAATCTCTCGTCTCGATGGGACCGGATTACCGGTTTACCGCAGTTCGTTTACTGCCGACGGGTTGAATTGTGCATTAAAAAAATGGACCGATATTCTTTCGGAGGGTGATATTTATGTGGACGAGAATAATTTTGTGAGACAGAAGAAAGGCGCGTGATGAAAGTAAGTGTAGATGAGTTGGTAGACCGGGTTAAAGCGAACATGGAGGAGCTAACCGATTCTTTCGATGCCGATATCGTGATGACCGCAGGGATAGGAGTAGAGCGATATATACGGGAGAAAATGCCGGATGCCTTGCTTGCCGTATGGGCAACGGAACCGGTATCGTCATTGCCTTTGACAGATTGCGCTTCGTTGTTGCGGCCACAGCGTTCGTCCGACGGTAGCGGATATGTACTTTTGCCCGATGATGTGTGGCGTATGGCTGAGTTTTGTATGGACGGGTGGAGGCAACCTGTTACGGAATTTATCGATAAAACGTCTCCCGAATATGAGTTGCAGTTCAATTTTTATACTCGGGGAGGCTGTTCGACACCCGTATGTGTTTTATCGAACGAAGAAGGACAAAAACGTATCGATTATTACTCGCTTCCTGCACATGTCGTTTCTCATCGGGTGAGTTCGGCTCGTTATGCCGCTTATCCTGCCCGCGATGCCGAGAGTTATGAGTTACTTCCTTCGTTGATACCGGTCGTTTGTTATACTTGTGCGGCTCTTGTATATGAGATATTGGGTCGTCCGGAACAGGCGGCGGCCATGATGCGCTGTGTCGTGCGATAGCGGTTATAGATTCGGGACAGATTCAAATCTTCCCGAATCTATTTTGTTCCCGTGTATGGCCGGAATTATTTATCGGGGCGAACGTCGCGCAACAATTCGTATGGTATCTTGCCGATTTGAGCTGCCGTTTCGGAAAAAGAGCTGTGTACCGATCCCAATACATGCCGGGTGTGCGATAGGAGGTATAGCTCTACCAGCGCTTCTTGCATACCCTCCAAGCTGTTGCGGTCGGCTTTGTGGACAGAGGTGAACACTCTATTCCCGAACCGATTTACAATCGAGCGTTTGTCCTCCTCGGAGTCGGAGGCAAGGTAAAATGTCGTGTCGCCGTTCTGTTCTATTTCTTTTTTCATACGCTCGATAAATAGACGGGTAGGACTTTGTGCGATAGATAGAGTATTGTCGGTCCGGCGAATGTGGACACCCACTGTATTTGTTCCGAAGAGGGAACAACGGGTATCTATTTCTTGCAAGATGGAAGCGAGAGGACGAAAAACAGAGAAGCGGTCATTTTCATCTTCGGGAGAATAAAAATATACGAAAGAGGCTATATATACTTTCCTATTCTTTGCCCAGTCGTAAAAATCGAAGTTCTCGTAAAAAAGGTGTAAGGCCTGTTTTTCGTAGATACAGTTATCGAAGGTTGCCTTTTGAAAAAGACTGGGAATGAAAATATTTTTCTGCCGGGGCCTGTCGTAAAGCAGGTAATCGCTCCATGTAGCCTCCGTTACTTTTACATTCGGTAAATCGATAGGTTCGAATAATTGGTCGAAACGGCAATTTAATCCTCGGTCTTTGAACCAAATAATATGTAACTCGCTATTTGCTTTTCGGCTTAGTTTAATTGCCGAGTCGATCGCTTTCATGCGATTGGCAAGGCCACCTACCGGAACGAGCAATATATACCTTTTTTTCATGTTCGAGATGTTTATTTTCTGTTCGATACGAAAGAGAAAAAAATGATTGTAATTCTCTTTTTTATTCGATAATCATATAATATTAAACAAAGCTATGAATTTAATTTTATTTTGTTTTGTCTTTTAATAAATGTTTTATCGAGAGCGGATTGAAAGAAATCGAGCAAATGAGGTTGTTTCGCCTCATTAAAAGAATTATTTTTGCAAACCCGTTTAGGGAAGCGGATAAATATTTTGTTCTAAAATGAAAGAGTAGTTTCAATGATCGGTAAAAGTTTGGATATAGGGAGTTCTGTCATTCGATTTTTTTCGAAAAACTTTTATACACTCGTTCTTTTTGCGTTGGTTCTTATATCTGCATTTTCCAGTATATGGCTTTTCTATTTTGAAATAGTGAAAGACACGAATCCGCTTTCGTCGATACCGGCTCATATTGTTAAGACTCTGTTCGATGCAATGGTTTTGATGTCTCCTTTTTTTGTCGTCAAAAGACGGGGATTCGTTTTTATACCGTTGATTTTGCTCGATGTATTTTGTTTGTCGGCCGTATGGTATTACCGGAACTATTTGGATATAATACCGTTTTCTTCTTTCCTTTTGTATGAAAACCTTACTCCTTTGTTGTTGGAAAGTGCTTTTGCTTCGGCGCGATGGATCGATTGTCTGGCAATCGTTCCTACTTTGATGACCGGGGTTCTTTACAAATTTGTTTTACAGAAAAAAGTGCAAAAAGAGCGGAGGCGGTTATGGTGGCCGGTGATCGTTATCTTGTCGGTTTTTGTCTGTTTTCATATTTTTCTTTCGGTGCGGGATATAAAATCGAAACAGTATGATTCTCTTACCGATAGATTTGTCACTTTCCCCAATAATATATTGTATTTCGATCTGAATGGAATGTGCGGATATATTCTGTATCATGCCGCTACTTCGCTTTTGCCCCAACCTGAATTGACGGAAGAAGAAACGATTCGAATCCAAAATTATCTCGACGCTTATCCCCGTTATGCAGATAACATCTATTCGGTTAATGAAAACAAAAATTTGATACTTATTATCGTAGAGTCGCTTAACTCATGGGTGATCGGCAAGAGCTTTTGCGGAGAAGAGATAACACCATGCTTGAACCGGATCGTAAACGACAGCAACTCGATTACAGCAGTTCATGTTTTGCCACAAGTGAAGGACGGTAGATCGAGCGACGGGCAATTCATGTTCAATACCGGATTGCTTCCCTTAAAAAGCGGAGCCGTCGCTACCCGATATGACGATGTGGATTACTATTCTATCGCCAAAGCGTTGAAGCGACGGAATTACACGGCGGTAAACATGACGGTCGATGGGAATAATTATTGGAATCAGGCCGAGATAAGCGTCGCTTACGGGTATGACCGGAATATCGATAGATTGGGTGGTGGAACAAGTGTTACGGATAGTGTACTGATGGAACGGGCTATTGAAAAAATAAAAGTGCAGAAAACGCCGTTTTTCTATCAATTGATAACAGGGACGTCTCACAAGCCTTATAATGAGCCGTATCGGAAGACGAAGTTGTCGGGTGCTACTGAGTTTCCGGAGGAGGTGAGAAATTATATGGAGGTTATTCATTATACCGACCGTTGTATCGGAGCGTTCGTCGATTCGCTTCGTAGTAACGGATTGTACGATAATACAGTTATTGCGATAGCCTCGGATCATAACCAATTACTCTCTCCTTGCGGAGTACCCGGTTATAACGATACAGAGGCTGCGTTCATCGTGGCGAACGCTGGTGTGAAATATACGCACACTTCGGTTATGGGACAAATCGATATTTATCCTACCTTACTCGATGTAATGAATTGTAATGATTATGCATGGAAGGGTTTAGGTTACAGTATTTTGCGCACTCCGGTCGGAAGTGCGGCCGGTTGGAATGGGACAGTTTACGGTAACGAAGGCGATTCTTTGGCCTCCCGGCAGATAGAGGCATGGGATATTTCGGAAAAAATAATTACCAAAGGATATTTCAGTATAAAATAATACTATAAATTTTTATTTCATTACATTTGCATCGAATGTTATCGAATGCAAATGTGGTTGGATAAATTTTCGGCACGAGTTTTTTCTTGGAACCGCGAGGGACAGTATCTGTTGTTTTATCTGCTTACTGTCTGTTGCTTTATGTTTCCTATCGAATATTTACATATCGGGTTGAAATATTCGACTATTTTCGATTTGCGTATCCTTCTTCCACAGGGAAAGCCTGTGGGCGATACGCTTTCGGCTTTTGCGCCGACTGTGGGCGATGCTTTTTTATTGTCGTTGCCTCTTTTCTTTTTTACGAACAAGAGGTGGGTCGTGTTTATTCCGCTTTTTCTGTTCGACGTTTTTTGTCTTATCCAGACTTTATATGCTCGTGTCTATGAAGATATTATGCCATATTCGTCGTTCCTTCTCGTGAATAACGTCAACGATGTGCTGCTCAACAGCGTGAGGGGATTGATACGGTTACGCGATATATTTGTGTTCTTTCCCACTCTGTTACTTTTGGCGGGGTATATTTTCTATTTCAGGAAACAGCGTCATTATCCGTCTTCACGTACCAGAGCGGTTGCCGCCTTCGTATCGTTGTCGATAGCTTTGTCTTCCTATGCGGTCAGAGCTCATCATATTTATCATCGTGCGCCTTCCGATCAAGAGTCTCCGTGGACGGCTTTCATTACGCCTTATAATTATCGTGAGTACGTGGTGTTTAACGGTGTCGTACCTTATACGTGCTATGCGTTTGTCTCTTCGCTTTTGCAGGGTGGAGAGCTGAATGCCGAGGAACGGAAAACCGTTGAATCTTATCTTGACGATATGCCGCGTTATGGTGATAATAGATATGCCGTAGAACCGGGAAGGAATCTTATTCTTATCGTCGTGGAATCGATGAATTCGTGGTTATTGAACCGGACAGTGAACGGGGTGGAGATTATGCCCCGGCTCAATCGTCTGCTGTCCGAGGAAGGCACATTTTCGGCTCTCCATTTAATCCCGCAAGTAAAAGACGGTCGGTCTAGCGACGGCCACTTGATATTCAATACGGGGCTTTTACCTGCGAAGGTAGGGGCGACCGCCGTGCTGTACGGCGGAAACACCTATCCGGCTTTGGGGCATGCGTTGAGAGATAAAGGTTATCGGACTTTGAATATCGTATGCGACCGGGCTCAGGATTGGAATCAGGCGGAAACTTCTCCGGCATACGGTTTTGAAACTTTATATGATAAAACATCGTTCGGTGCGAGCGAGACTTTGAGCGATTCGGTTCTGTTTGCCGAAAGTCTTTCTATTTTGAAACGGACACAAGAGCCGTTTTTCTCTCAGATAGTGACTATCTCGACACATGCTCCGAACAAGGCTCCGTCCAATCCCACGGCTCTTTCCCGATACCCGACCGAGTCGAGCGAGTTGGTCAACACGATGGAGGCTTTTCATCGCCTCGACAGACAGTTGGGCAGTTTTCTCGATTCGCTGAAAGCGTGCGGGCTGTACGAACGCTCGGTAATCGCTATTGTTTCGGACCATGACGAGTTGGGTAAAAATGTGTTGGACGGGCGCGAGCATAGGACACTTGCCGACCGTGAGGTAGCGTTAGTTTTATTGAATACTCCGTACACGATTTCTTATGAGGAGACGGCGGGGCAAATCGATGTATATCCGACATTGCTCGATGTCATGGGGTGTAACGAATACGGTTGGAAAGGTTTGGGATATAGTTTGTTCCGTACTCCGGTCGAGAGTGCTGTTTATTGGGACGGAAGTTCTTTGGGAAACCGTCGGTCTCCTTTGTATTCGAGGCAGACGCAGGCGTGGGATATTTCACGTCTGATGATTACCGGAGATTTCTTTTCCGGGAAATCTTTCGGGTATGACGAGGAGTGAAGCGTGGGGTAATGTTTATCGACCGTTTTGTCCGATATGATTTTAATATTTCTGTATTTGGCTCTTTGAAAAAAAAATACGAAATTTGCAAATCCGAAAGAAATATAAAACTTACATAAACAAAAGAGATTACAATGAAGAAAAGTGCACTTCAAACCGCTCGTGCTTCGTATCAGCCTAAGTTGCCCGAAGCTATTAAAAACGGCGTTACCATCGTCGAAGGCAAGGCCACGCAATCGGTTGCCGATCAGGAGGCTATCGCTAAGTTATTTCCTAACACATACGGCATGCCTGTTCTCCGTTTCGAAGCAGCTACAAAAAAAGAATATCCGGCTATCAATGTGGGTGTTATCCTTTCCGGCGGTCAAGCTCCCGGTGGACATAATGTAATTTCTGGTCTTTTCGACGGTCTTAAAGCTCTGAATAAAGAGAGCCGTTTGTTCGGTTTCCTTTTAGGCCCCGGCGGATTGATCGAACATAAATATATGGAACTTACGGCCGATATTATCGATGACTACCGTAATACGGGCGGATTCGACATTATCGGTTCGGGACGTACCAAACTGGAAACGAAGGATCAATTCGACAGTGGTCTCGAAATTATTAAAGAGTTGGGTATCAAAGCTGTCGTTATTATCGGTGGCGACGATTCCAATACCAACGCTTGCGTACTCGCCGAATATTATAAACAAATCGGAGCCGGAGTTCAGGTAATCGGTTGCCCGAAAACAATCGACGGGGACTTGAAGAACGAGATGATAGAGTCTTCTTTCGGTTTCGATACGGCTTGTAAAGTATATTCCGAAGTAATCGGTAACATACAACGCGACTGTAACTCGGCTAAGAAATATTGGCACTTTATCAAGCTGATGGGACGTTCGGCTTCGCATATCGCTTTGGAATGCGCTTTGCAGACTCAGCCCAATATTTGTTTGATTTCGGAGGAAATCGAGGCCAAGCAGATGACTCTCGACGATGTAGTAAACTATATCGCCGAAATCGTGGCTGCCCGTGCCGCCAAAGGTAACAACTTCGGAACGGTGTTGATTCCCGAAGGACTTATCGAATTTATCCCTGCCATGAAGCGCCTTATCGCCGAGTTGAACGACTATCTGGCTGCGAACGGTTCGGAATTCGCAATGATTAAGAAATCGGAACAAATCAATTATATCATCAAACACCTTTCTCCCGAAAATTCGGCTATCTATGCCAGCCTGCCCGAAGGTGTCGCCCGTCAGCTCACGCTCGACCGCGACCCCCACGGAAATGTTCAGGTATCGCTTATCGAAACCGAAAAACTGTTGGGCGAGATGGTCGGACGTCGTTTGGCCGAAATGAAAGCCGAAGGGAAATTCGTGGGTAAATTCGCTACGCAATTCCACTTCTTCGGTTACGAAGGCCGTTGTGCCGATCCTTCCAATTTCGATGCCGACTATTGTTATTCTCTCGGTTATACCGCAGCACTGTTGGTAGGCGAGGGCAAAACGGGTTATATGTCGTCGGTTCGCAACACGACCAAACCGGCCAGCGAGTGGATTGCCGGGGGCGTTCCTGTGACTATGATGATGAATATGGAACGCCGTCACGGAGAAATGAAACCTGTTATACAAAAAGCATTGGTTCGCCTCGATGGGGCTCCTTTCAAATATTTCGCCGCACATCGTGACGAGTGGGCTATGAACACGTGCTATGTCTATCCCGGTCCTATACAATATTTCGGTCCTACCGAGGTTTGCGACCAGCCTACCAAAACGTTGATGTTGGAACAAAACGGAACTATTTGAGAACCTGTTTTGAAGTCTCACGAAGATAAGACCGATTATTAGAAAACAAGCAGGTTGCCTGCTGCCGAAAGGCATATAATTATTCAACAAAAAATCCGCACTTGCGGCTTGCAAAATCCCCCGGTACAGAGCGTTCTGTGCCGGGGGTGTTTTTTATTCGTTCTTGGTAAGTAGAGATTAAGGTTCATCGATAATTAATGTGGATTGCCTTTGTATATTTCAACCCCCTCGCCCTATGGGCACTCCCCCTATATCGCTGTGCGACACAGGGGGAGAGGTTGAATGTTTCATTTCTTTCTAATATTATATTCTAAGTTATCCTTCTTAACCCCTCTCCTCAGAAACTGTTGTTTCCTCGGTGTCCCCCCCTATATCGCTAACGCAACACCCCGCAATGCTACGGGGCTCGGCAAGGGAGAAGGATAAATATATAATCATCTCATTAGATAAAATAATGTCGCAGAAGGGTGTTAAAACTCCTCCTTTGCTATGTTCCGTAGCCTCACGCGGGTGTTTTTCTCTATTGAGCTATTTTAAAACTCCTCCCCTGTGTTTTGCAACGCAAAATATAGGGTGAGGTGTCACGGAGTGACGGAGGGGTTTGGAAATAAATAAACCATAGCTTCTATATGCGAATGTATGATAGGAAGTGTATCTGTAAGCGGGGAAATGTTGAAAAATTGGTGGTTTGCAGAATCGGGGGTATCGGGAATAAACAATTTATGAAGGTCGGTTTCCCTATCATCAACTACGAACCATTCTTAAACGATTCGCCCCTGCGTTGTATGAAACAAAACGCAGGGGCGAATGTTGTTACAGAACTATATGTATCGATTATTTGCCGCTCTCGATAACGAGGGTAGCTTTTTTCAACCCCTTAGATGTAGCTTCGAGGGTGATTTTCCCCGGTTCTTCGGTCGATGATACGATGGCGGTCATCATGCCTGAAAATACTTTCATGTGGGGGGCTTGAAACGATTCCAACGATGTGGGATCGCCGTTGGCTCCTGCCCGGTAGTATCCTTTTCCTTTTACCTTAAAGATTATTTCATTGGCTGCCGTGGGGCAGAGGTTTCCGTCTTTGTCCACGACTTTCACCGTTACGAACGAGAGGTCTTTTCCGTCGGCCATGATTTTGTCACGATCGGCTGTCAGTTCGATACGATGGGGTTTACCGGCTGTTTTCATCTCTTTTTCGGCAACTGCGTTTCCGCCTTTATCATAGGCGATGACTTTGACAGTCCCCGGTTCGTATTTGGTGTCCATCCACATCAGACGGTAGCGTTTTTGCCGTTTGAAGTTCGCCGTCGATAGAGAGTCTCCACTGTTATGGACGGTTACCGACAGGTCTTTGGTGCGTTTTCCCTGACTTTTGCCATTTATGAAGAGCTCGGCGGTGGGGTAATTGGTATAGACGAAAACAGGAGTTACTTCTCCTTCGCGGCCTTCCCAGTTCCAATGGGGTAGGATATGGAGGGTTTCCACATCTTTATTCCAATGGCTGCGATAGAGGTAGTAGCGGTCTTTGGGGATTCCGGCGAGGTCGATGATACCGAATAGGGAGGAGTGGCTGGGCCAATCGGAGTAATAGGGGGTGGGCTCACCCAAGTAATCGAATCCGGTCCAGACAAATTCTCCTATGCAGTAGGGCAAATCTTCGTGCTGTATGAAATCATCTTCGGGAAGATTGGACCACCCGCAGTGTTCCACATCGTAAGAGGAGGACTGGTGGTCGGGGTATTTGGGCATGGACCGTCGTACTACCGGGAATTTGTAGACTCCCCGTGAACTGATGGTCGATGCCGTTTCGCTTCCTAAAATGATTTCTTGGGGGAGTTTTTTGTAATTTTCGATATATTTGAACGGGCGGTAATTGAATCCCGGTACGTCCATGACTGCCGCCATGTTGTTGTTGACTACGGCGTCCGGGGCATCCATGCCTTGCATGACGGGACGAGTGGGGTCTTCGCGGTGGCAGATGTTTTGTAACCATAACGACAGTTTGGGGCCTTTGTCGCCCGCCCATTGGTCGGGGACTTCATTCCCGATACACCACATGACTACGCTGGGATTATTCCTGAAATGGCGTACTAAGTTCACGATATCTTTTTCCGCCCATTCGCCGAATACGGTGTGATATCCGTTTTGGACTTTGGCTGTCGCCCATTCGTCGAACGATTCGGCCATGACCATCATACCCATTTCGTCACAGGCTTTAATCAATTCGGGTGCAGGCATATTGTGCGAGGTGCGAATGGCGTTACAACCCATATCTTTCAACATACGGATTTGCCGACGTATTCCCGCTTCGTTGGCGATACCTCCTAACGGGCCTAAATCGTGGTGATTGCAAACTCCTTTGAATTGCACCCGTTTGCCGTTCAGGAAGAACCCTTCGCCTTGTCGAACTTCGACGGTGCGAATGCCGAAAGTCGTCGAGTATTGGTCTTTCAGCACATCGCCTTCATATATTTTTGAAATCGAGGTGTAGAGGTCGGGGGTCTCAGGAGTCCATGCCGCAGGATTTTCTATTACAAATTCTTGCTCGAATAGGTCGTTGTCGAAATCGCTTCCTTGTTTGCGATCCGTTGCGACTATCTTTCCGTTATGGTCGACCAAGTCGGTCACGATGACATAGTCGCTCAGGGATTTTCCAGACGGGTAATTCCAAGAAGTCGCTTGCTTTACTTTTGCATATTTGTCGGTGAGTGCGGTGGTGATGATTTGTGTTCCCCACACCGGTACGTGGGCATCGTCGGTTACGATCAGGTGTACATTTCGGTAAAGACCGGCGCCGGGATACCAGCGGGAGCTCTCGGTAAAGTTTTCGAGCCGTATGGCAAGTGTGTTGCTCTCTCCTTGTTTTAAGAAAGGCGATGCGTTGACAGAGAATGCGTTATATCCGTTAGGCCAGTAGCCTGCTTCTTTTCCGTTGATGTAGACACGGGCATGGCTCATGGCTCCATCGAATACCAATGTACATTTTTTTCCGTCTGTATATTCGGGGACCGACGATGATTGTGGGGTCCCTCGAATCGAAGCCTGTACCAGCCGGTTCCTACGAAGGGTAAACCTCCGGTACGTCCGGCGTGTTCCATCGCTTCTTTCTGTCCGTCTTGAACAATCGCCGTGTTCTGTTTGTCGTTGTTGATACTGAAAGGACCATAGATAGCCCAATCGTGTGGGATACAGACCGATTGCCATTTGGTATCGTCGAATTGCGATGTCTTGAATTCGGGATTGTCTTCCCTTGTAAATTTCCACCCCTTTTCTAACAGTTTTTCAGTACGAACCTGTGCCGATAACCATAAAGGGGCAACTAAAAGTGTTAATAGTGCGATTCTTTTTATCATATTTGTAATTTTAGATGGATATGGTAAAAAAATTTCGGATAATATCTATTACGTTTTTATTGGTGGATAAGAGGTTTAGCGAGCATTTTTCCCAATTCTCGGGACGAGACTCACTCGAAGTATTCTTCGTCTTCTTCGTCGGGAATGTGAACGATAAAAGTTGTCGCTCCTATCGTCACCACATCGCCGTCGTGTAATACCGCGCGTTCCCGATCGCTCAACAATTCATGGCGGAGGAATGTGCCGGTGAGACTGGGATTGTCTCTGACCGTGAGTATCGGTCGATTGCCTTTTTCTTTCACGTTAATGATGCAGTGGCGACGATCCATGCTCATGTCGCTCGTTTCGATGGGTATATCCACTTCCGTACCTTTCGATGCACGGCCTATTATATTATCGCCTGCGTGTAAAGGAAATTCTTGCCGGTATCCGAACGCATTTTCCAGTACGGTGATAAACCCGAGAGAGGTGTCTATGTCGTTCTTGTGGCATGCGTCTATCTCGGGCAGTGTCATTAGGAATCGTTTACGACAGGCCGGGCAAATGAAAGATATGTTGCAGGAAGCATCGTAACGAGACTCGTCGAAAGAAAACGTTTTTCCGCATTTCGGACAGATTACCTGTTTCATAAATATCGAGAAGTAAGTGGCAAATTATTTTTCTTTGTCGAAATAATATTCTAACACATCTTTGGCCGCCATAAACGAACTTTGCTCGTTGTTCAACACTTTCTGTTGTTTCTCTTCCAACATTCTTTCGATTTGAGGATTGCGATAGAAGTGGTCGCGAAGTTGTTCGTTTATCGTTTCGAACATCCAGTATTTGGCTTGTTCTTGCCGTTTGTAATCGAAATATCCGTTTTTCTTGACAAAAGCGATGTATTTGTCTATCATGTCCCAAACCTCGGCGATTCCCAACTCGTAGTATCCAGAGTAGGTGAGCACTTGCGGAGTCCAGCCCGAAGGTGTAGGGGGGAACAGATGTAATGCGTTACGGAATTGTGCTTGGGCTAATTTGGCTTTTTCGATGTTGCTTCCGTCGGCTTTGTTGATGACGATACCATCGGCCATTTCCATGATGCCTCTTTTGATTCCTTGCAGTTCGTCACCTGTACCGGCTAATTGGATAAGCAGGAAGAAATCGACCATCGAGTGCACGGCTGTTTCCGATTGCCCGACCCCGACTGTTTCTACAAAGATATTGTTGTATCCGGCGGCCTCACAGAGTACGATCGTTTCACGAGTTTTCCGGGCTACACCGCCTAACGAGCCTGCCGACGGTGAAGGGCGGATAAAGGCGTTGGGGTGTATCGATAGTTTTTCCATACGGGTTTTGTCGCCCAATATGCTACCTTTCGAGCGTTCGCTACTGGGGTCGATCGCCAATACAGCCAATTTCCCACCCCGTTTCAGTACATGCAACCCGAAAGTATCTATCGATGTGCTCTTGCCGGCTCCCGGTACGCCGGTAATACCCACCCGCACCGAGTCGCAGGCATGGGGCAGACATTTTTCTATGACTTCCTGTGCGAGAGTCTGGTGCTCGTACAGATTGCTTTCCACCAAAGTTACGGCCTGACTGAGTATGCTCGTGTCGCCTTTGACGATACCTTCGACATATTCAGAGGCTGTAAAGGATCGACGTTTCGCTGTCCGCATCTTTTTCAAATACGGATTCACGATAGGCGGTTGTTCTATTCCTTTGTTTACTGCAAGTCCTGCATATTGAGCGTCATTTTCGGGGTGATCCATAATTCAAGAAATTAAGAGTTATTCAAAAGAACCTAATACCCGTATGGGAACCGATGGTCTTTCGGGGTCATCGGTAATAACCATCAATCGGCTGTTCAATAAATTGTTACGAGCCATAGACGGGTCTGCTTCGATAACCAACTCGGTCGTTTTGCCGGGGTTGAGCGTATTTCGTTTCAGTTTTATGTTCAGAGAGCGATTTTCATTCGCCACTTTGTGTATCGTCAACCGACTTTTTCCGGTATTCGTTATTTTCAAAGTCTGTTTTTTAGCAGTGTTCCCTTTGATGATACCAAAGTCTATGACATTGCTCGATAGCTCGATGTGTCCGGCGTTTTGACGCTGTTCTGGCGAGAGGGAGCTAAAATCGTCCAGCAAGTTCGCCGATACCGTGACCGTATTGAAGTCGTTCGAGGAGCCGTTGTCGAGTCCCAAATCAAACTCGTCGCGTCGGAACCCCCAGTCGTCGACAACGTCGGGATCGTAATAAATTTTTATAAGACCTTCCTCATCGGGGTGCAAAACTGCGGGTATCATCTCGACCGAGATGTGGGAAGGGACATTTTTAAAAGTAGGGACCAGTTCTGTTTTTCCTTCGTTGCGGACGAATAGATGTCCCTCTTTTACGTGCCCTTTTGGGGTGTCGAACAGCGGTATGTGCAGACTGCGTAACGATAGGGTTCCTATTTTATAGGGATTGGTCGCTCTACGGGATTTTGATCCGATGACGACTCCTTTGATATGGAGCGTCTCTCTATCGCCCGAAGCGTTGGTCGTTATATAGATGGGTTTTGAAAACTTACCGGGGCGTCCTTTGGGGTTGTAGGTCACTTTAATGCTCCCGGAATCTCCGGGGGCAATGGGTTCCCGGGTGTATTTGGGAACGGTGCAGCCACATGTGGAACGCACGTTTTGCAAAACTAAGGGTTCGTTCCCACTATTGACGAATCGAAAATCGTGAGTGACCGGACCTGTTTCTTCTTCGAATGTACCGAAATCGTGATTTTTATTATCGAATACAATTTGCGGTTGGGCTACCGATACGGTTATGGAAAAAATGAGAATCAATCCTAAAATCAATTGTTTCATAACTATTATTTTTTAGGTACAACAATCCCTTCGATAATCAATTTTATGGATGCTTTTCCGGCATTGGTATAGACTTTGACCTCTTTTCGAAAGGTCCCGGGACGCCCTTCGGGGTCGAAAGTTACGTCTATCGAACCCGTACCGGCAGGGGCGACAGGCTCTTTGGTGAAATGCGATGCCGTACAACCGCAGGTACTACGCGTATCTATGATAATTAACGGGGCGTCTCCGCCGTTGGTAAATTTGAAAGAGTGCGTTACCTTTCCTTTATCTTCCTGAATATAACCGAAATCATAACGGGTGGAGTCGAAAACTATTTTGGCTTTCCCTCCGCCGGCATTTAAAGATAATGTAAACAGGACAGCAATGAGCAGACTCAAATATTTTTTCATATCTCTATGTTTTATCTACTATCGGCAAATTTAGTCAAATTCTTCATACTTTACTTATTTAAGGAGTGGTTTTAATTTTTATATTATGATTCATTTTCCTCTCTTGTGTTTTGTATAGGGACGGTATTTTGTTGCGCTATTTTATTGAAGC
>OGOT01001065.1_pt1 | contig 20007 bp, 19 predicted proteins | sample 1552791 | NCBI WGS metagenome assembly OGOT01 (sample SAMEA2580160, study PRJEB22360) | human gut metagenome | biome: human gut; feature: human-associated habitat; material: faeces | place: Denmark | collected 2008/2010
TATTGTTGGATTACTTTTCTTTTTCTCAATTCTGGAAATATCCTGCTGTTTGTTTCCTGTCAATGCAGCTAATTATTTTTGCGTAATATTTTCCTCTTACTTTATTAGAGCACAACATAAATGTTGTATTGTCAAATATAAAATTATATATTTTTATTCAATAATTACATCTGACCTTATTATACATTCATCTTCTCCCTTATAATTAAATGTCAGTTTAATACCACCTGACATTATCAAACTTCTTTACATTGAACATTTTAATATAATCAGATAAGTCTTATTATAGTCGCAAGTTAATTAAGTTACTGCTATGTAATATATTTGTAGTTCTGGCAGAGCATTTTAACAATTTAACAAAAAGCATTTAAATATAAAGAAATGAGGTTAATAATTATGACAACTACTTCTCAGTATGAATTAAACAAAGGACTTGCACAGATGTTAAAGGGCGGAGTTATTATGGACGTAACAACTCCTGAACAAGCTAAGATTGCTGAGGCGGCTGGTGCCTGTGCTGTTATGGCACTTGAAAGAATACCTGCTGACATCAGAGCCGCTGGCGGTGTATCACGTATGAGTGACCCTAAGATGATTAAAGGAATTCAGGAAGCTGTAAGTATCCCTGTTATGGCTAAGTGCCGTATCGGTCATTTTGTTGAAGCCCAGATTTTACAGGCTATTGAGATTGATTATATTGATGAATCAGAAGTACTTTCTCCTGCTGATGACATTTATCATATTGATAAGACACAGTTCAATGTACCATTTGTATGCGGTGCAAGGGACTTAGGCGAAGCTTTAAGAAGAATTAACGAAGGGGCTTCTATGATTAGAACTAAGGGTGAACCTGGTACTGGTGATGTTGTTCAGGCTGTACGCCATATGAGAAAAATGAATTCTGAAATCCGCAAGATTACATCTATGCAGAAAGATGAACTCTTTGAGGAAGCTAAGCAGTTACAGGTTCCTTACGACCTTGTACTTTATGTGCACGATAATGGAAAGCTTCCTGTTGTTAACTTTGCCGCTGGTGGTGTTGCAACCCCTGCTGATGCTGCTCTTATGATGCAGCTTGGTGCTGAGGGTGTGTTCGTAGGTTCTGGTATATTCAAGTCTGGCAATCCTGCAAAACGTGCTTCTGCTATCGTTCAGGCTGTTACTAACTATCAGGATGCAGCACTTATTGCCAAGTTATCAGAAGACCTTGGCGAAGCTATGGTAGGTATCAATCCTAGTGAAATACAGATAATTATGGAAGAACGTGGACGTTAATAATATAATCGCACATAGAAATGAGGCTTACTATGAAGATAGGTGTACTTGCTGTCCAAGGTGCTTTTATTGAACACGAGCATATGATTGAAGAAATCGGACATACAGCAATAGAAATAAGACAACGGGATGATTTAGAGGGATTAGACGGTCTGATACTGCCTGGCGGTGAAAGTACTGTTCAGGGACAGTTACTTAACAAGCTTGATATGATGAAGGACATTAAGAATATGATTAGTAATGGTCTTCCAACACTTGCAACCTGTGCTGGACTTATACTTCTCTCTGAACATATAGCAGACGATGACACAGTCCATATAGGAACGCTTCCTGTCACCATTAAACGTAACGCTTACGGAAGACAGCTTTCAAGCTTTGTAACTAACGCTGATATTAAGCATATCGGCAATTATCCTATGACATTTATAAGAGCACCTTATATCGAAAATGTCAGCGATGGTGTTGAAGTGCTTGCAAGTGTTGATAATCATATTGTTGCCGCTAAATACAATAATCAGATTGGACTTTCTTTCCACCCTGAATTAACAGGCGACACACGCATACACGAATATTTCTTATCAACTATAAAATAGCTCTATTCAAAAATAAAAATCAGGACAATGCAGCAGAATACGCCACGCTGTATTGTCCTGATTTTATTATGCTTATATAGCGTTGAAATGTTATTTATATACGATGAATAGCAAAATTATAATTTACACTCTGACTTTTATGCCTTTTGTGTCTCTATGTGCCATTTTCATCTTAGCAAAGTCTATCTTCTTTCCTTTATATTCCATCGTGAATTCCATTCCGTCATCCATAATGAATATATCTTCTATATAATCGTCTTTGCCCAGCTTAATACCTCTGACACCTACTGCACTCTTCTTCTTAACTGGTATTTCAGAAAGAGGGAACTTTAAGAACACACCATTAGCTGTCTGTACAATTACATTTTTATTACTTACAATTTCTTCAACTTCACTTCTGCTGCCATCAAGATTAAACTTAGAAAGCGTTTCAACCTGAACGTCAGCCTTTTCAATGCTTACTATCTTGTCATCATCCTGAAGCTTTGTCGAAGCTACCGTTCTCTTGGCTACATCAAATTCTGCCGTGTCAACTATCTTCATCATGCCCTGACTTGTAACAAAGAGCAGCTTCTGATTTTTGATAGTTTCATATGCACACAGGTATATAATAAGCTCACCGCTGCTGTCATAATTTCCAAGATTATCTATTGGAGTACCTTTGTCCCTGAACTTAGTGAGGAAAGGAATATCCTTTACTTTAATCTGGTGAAGCTGTCCGTTATCCGTAAATATACATATTTTATCAGTATTCATACAGGTAAATACATACTTAAAATCGTTGTAGATAGCTTCCTTATTACGTTCATAAGAAGCTGTATCTATAGTCTTTGCATAGCCAAATCTATCCATAATAAATACAACTTCCTGTGCTGGAACTTCTTTTTCAACGAATACTGCAACCTTTGCATCAGTTATTACGGTCTTTCGTTCAACACCATATTCCTTCTTAATTCTTACAAGGTCGTCCTTTATTACTTTTGCCATAGCCTTCTTACTGCCAAGTATCTTTTCATACTTTGCAATCTTTGAAAGACATTCGTCATATTCCTTCTGGAGTGCAAGTATCTCAAGACCTATAAGCTTGTACAGGCGCATTTCAAGTATGGCTGAAGCCTGCTTTTCTGTAAAATCAAGCTTAGCCGCCTGATTCTTAGAAGCTTCTGACTTGAATTTGATATTATCAACATTACCATTAATAAGGCAGTCTTTTGCCATTTTAAGATTAGAGCTTCCACGAAGAATTTCTATTATAAGATCGATTATATCGCAGGCTCTTATAAGTCCTTCTTTAATCTCCTTATTGGCAAGCTCCTTATTAAGAAGTGTTGTGTATTTTCTTGTATTTATCTCATACTGGAAGTCAATATGATGCTTTATTATCTGGCGTAACCCAAGAGTTTCCGGTCGGCCGTCAACTATAGCAAGCATATTTACACCAAATGTATCTTCAAGCTTAGTCTTCTTATATAAAAGGTTCTTAAGATTTTCAATATCTGTGTTCTTCTTTAATTCAAGAACTATTCTTATACCTTCTTTTGATGACTCATTTGACACATCAACAATATCAGTTGTCTTCTTGGTTTCAACCAAATCCACTATATCTGATATGAACTTTCCAATATTAGCACCTATCATTGTATAAGGAATTTCTGTTATTACAAGCCTGTCCTTCTCGCCTTTTCTTGCCGCTGGCTCATATACAACCTTTCCTCTTAACTTTATCTTTCCTGTACCAGTCTCATATATGCCTGCAAGCTCTGACTTATTAATAACAAGTCCACCTGTAGGAAAGTCAGGTCCGGGTATATACTGCATAAGCTCAGTTGTAGTTATATCTTCATTATCCATATATGCGCATACTGCATCGACAACTTCTGAAAGATTATGTGTTGGAATATTAGTTGTCATACCAACTGCGATACCGTCAGCACCATTTACCAACAGATTAGGTATTCTTACCGGAAGAACTGCTGGTTCTTTCTCTGTTTCATCAAAGTTAGGCACAAAATCAACTACATCTTTATCCAAGTCTGATAAATATACATCCTGTGTGAACTTCTTAAGCTTGGCTTCTGTATATCGCATAGCCGCAGCACCGTCACCTTCTATAGAACCAAAATTGCCGTGACCGTCAACAAGTGCCATTCCCTTTTTAAAATCCTGTGAAAGCACAACAAGTGTTTCATATATAGAACTGTCGCCGTGTGGATGATATTTACCCATTGCATCACCTACGATACGCGCTGACTTTCTATGAGGTTTATCATAATTTAAACCAAGCTGATCCATAGCATACAGCACTCTTCTTTGTACTGGCTTAAGTCCATCCCTTACATCCGGAAGTGCTCTTGCTGTTATAACACTCATTGAGTAATCTATATAGGACTTCTGCATCAGCTCAGAATATTCAGTTTTAATAATATTCTCTGCCATTATTATCTCCGTATAATACTTTTATTAATATATATCATAATACCATGGTCAAAAGGTCTAAACCCATATGAGCTTGCTCATATGTGGGTGAATGACCTTGGGACCCGCCCCAATATGAGCATAAAAGTGGGATGATAGTCCCACGATATGCGAATATTGGGGAGGATTGTGGGAGTGCGTAGCACGGAACAATCCGTAGGTATCATAGTTGGGGGCTTTTGACCCCAACATCATATCATTTTTATGCATCAATCTCCGCTTCATTAGCGTGTGCATGTATAAATGCTCTTCTTGGTGGCACATCACTTCCCATAAGCATAGAAGTAACCTCTGTTGCCATTCTTGCATCCTCTATCTCTACCTGCTTTAATATTCTTGTCTCTGGATTAAGTGTAGTTTCCCATAACTGTTCAGGGTCCATCTCGCCAAGCCCCTTATATCTTTGCAGAGTAAATGTTCCACTTGCGTGAAGCTCTTTATACCTTTCCAGTGCTTTATCATCATAAAGATACTGTACTGTCCTGCTCTTATCTACCTTCGTCTTAGTTCCTTCTGCCTTCTTAGAAGCTTTGTCTGCCTTAGGTACTTTCTTAAGTTCAGCCCTGTAAAGCGGTGGTGTAGCTATGTACACATGTCCCTGATTAATAAGTTCAGGCATAAATCTATAGAAAAATGTAAGCAGAAGTGTATCAATATGTGCACCATCAACATCGGCATCTGTCATAATGATAATCTTATCGTATCTTAACTTGCTTATATCAAAATCATTGCCGTAACCTTCAAGGAAGCCACAGCCAAATGAGTTAATCATAGTCTTAATCTCGGCATTAGCAAGCACCTTATCAATAGAAGCCTTCTCTACATTAAGTATCTTACCTCTTATTGGAAGTATAGCCTGAGTACGTCTGTTTCTTGCTGTCTTGGCTGAACCACCCGCAGAATCTCCCTCGACTATAAACACCTCACATTCCTCTGACTTCTTGCTCTCACAGTTAGCAAGCTTACCATTGGAATCTATTGAGAACTTAGACTTAGATAAAAGATTAGTCTTCGTTCTCTCCTCTGCCTTTCTTATCTTTGCAGACTTTTCGGCACAGGCTATTACTGACTTTAACTGTTCAAGATTTCTATCAAAATATAACTGCACCTCATCACTTGTAACCGCACTTACAACTGTTCCCGCATCCGGATTATCAAGCTTAGTCTTAGTCTGGCCTTCAAATCTTGGTGCAGGGTGCTTGATAGCCACAATTGCTGTCATACCATTTCTTACATCAAGACCGGTAAAGTTATTATCCTTTTCTTTAAGAACACCTAACTCCCTTGCATACTGATTAATAATCATAGTGAACTTAGACTTAAATCCTGTAATATGAGTTCCCCCCTCCTGAGTGTATATGTTATTACAAAAACCAAGAATATTTTCCTCAAACTCATTAACATACTGGAAAGCACACTCTACCTCTATGCCGTCTTCACTCTTCTTAAAATAGATAATATCCGTCACAGCTTCCTTGCCATTGTTAAGTTCCTTTACATATGCCTTGATACCATCTGGTTCTGAATATGTAATCTTTTCCTCGCTTCCACTTCTCTTATCCTCAAAATGTATTGTAAGTCCCGGATTAAGATAAGTTGTCTCGTGCATTCTGCTCTTTATTGCATCTGACTTAAATCTTGTCTTTTCAAATATCTCACCATCAGGAAGAAATGTTACTTTAGTTCCTGTATCATTCTTTCTGCATGTTCCCACTTTTTCAAGTGGTGCTACTGCCTTTCCTCTTTCATAACGCTGCCTGTATACACCACCATCAACCTTTATCTCTACTTCAAGCCAAACTGAGAGTGCATTAACTACTGACGCACCTACACCATGAAGTCCGCCTGATATCTTATACCCGCCATCACCGAACTTACCACCTGCGTGAAGCACTGTAAATACTACCTCAACTGCAGGTATGCCTGCCTTTGGATGAATTCCTATAGGAATACCTCGTCCATTATCTATAATAGTAGCAGTTCCATCATTATTAAGGGTTACTGTAATCTCGCTACAGTAACCCGCAAGGTGTTCATCAACTGCATTATCAGCTATCTCATATATAAGGTGGTTAAGTCCTTTAGTTCCAACACTTCCTATATACATTCCTGGTCTTTTTCTTACAGCTTCAAGACCTTCAAGAATTGATATACTATTTGCATCATATTTTGCTGCCATTATATTCTACACTCCTGTACTACTCTAATTAATTGTTATTGAATTAAATAAATCCTCAAATCTTACATTAAAAGATGGTGCAGAAGAAACTTTTAACTTATTCCATTCATCTTTGTTAATTTCAACATACTTTGAAGACTCATATTGTTCAAATTTATCATTAAATGCCTCTAACTTCTTCTTTTCAAGAATTGATGACTTATTAACCTCTGTCTTCGCTTTATCATTATCTGACGTACATCTTATTATATAAAATCTTCCGTCAGCTTCTACGATTCCGCTTGTCTGGCCTGTTGAAAGTGAATAAGCTGTATCTTCAAATGCTTTAGCCATCTCGCCTCTTCTAAGTTCATATTCATATTCGCCGTCAGCATTATATTTCTTGGCAATTGCAAAGAATGAATTGCCCTCATTTAATTCTGCATAAGCTTTGTCAATTTCTTCCTTTGAGTCTGTTACAATATATTGTATATTTATTACTCTTGCATCATCTGAACTCACTTCAATATCCATAAGTGAAGTTACATCATTGTAAAGCTTTGAAGCGATTGCAAATTCAGTAAACATCTGATTAACCTTATCCTCTGTGATATCATACTGGCTCTTCTGTTCTTCTGTAAGACCATCAAAATACTGTTCTGCTGCCTTAGCTGTTTCATTCTTTTCTTCTCTTCCAAGAACTACTCCTCTTTCTTTAGCCATAGAATTCATACATCTTACTCTTATAAGCTTTACTCTTATCTGTTCTTTTATATATTCCTCAAACGGCTGTCCGTCAATATCTTCTGTCCATATACTGCTTCCAAACATATCTTCATATTGTTTCTTAGCATCTGACATTAATACTTCTGCCTCAAATGTATAAGTCTTCTGTCCATCAACCTTCATAACAACAGATTTTCCCATACCAGTTGAAATATATAATAAATTACCATTAAAGAACTTCATAAATACTAATACCGCAGCCACAGCTACAATAATGATAAGTGCTGTTATTAATCTTTTCTTATTTCTTTTCATAACTTCTCCATTCTGGTTATTTGTGATAAGGTTCATTCTTCATAATTCTGTAGCTTCTATATATCTGTTCAAGAAGAATTACTCTCATAAGCTGATGTGGAAATGTCATAGGCGAAAAACTAAGCTTGAAATCAGCCCTGTCAAGAACCCTTTTATCAAGCCCTAATGAACCTCCTATAACAAAGACAATATCACTCTTTCCTGATATTCCAAGATTATCTATTTTCTGTGATAACTGTACAGAATCAAGCATTTTACCATCAATTGCCAGAGCTATCACATATGCTTCATCTTTTATGCACGAAAGAAGTCTTTCTCCCTCTTTAGCCTTTATTATATCATTAACAGTATCACTTGCATTATCAGGTGTCTTCTCATCTGCCACCTCTTTTACCTCAAGCTTGCAGTATCTTGACAACCTTTTACTGTACTCATCTATTGCCTGACAATAGAACTTTTCCTTTACTTTGCCTACACAGCATATTGTTATTCTCATATCAGCCCAACTATGCCTCTACGAAGAAATATCCGCCGTTATTATCAAGCTTGAACACTTCAAGCTGTTCCTCAAGCTCTGCATCAGAAAGTTCTGATACATCCATTCCCTCATCGTCCATAATCTGTCTTAATTCTTTAATATTACTGCAATACTGTGCAAAGCATTCCTCAAGAAAATCTTCTGCCTCCTCTAAATCATATACAACCGGCTCATCAAAAAGCTTCTTCTGATCTCTTAAAAATACCTTTGCACATTCTTTCATATGTTTTTCCATAATAATACTCCTCATTTCTACAAACATTATCTTATATATTAAACTCTTTTCTTAGTGTGCCTTCAACCCATTCAGTTGTGTCATATGCATATTTCTTGATATCCTCACATGCTGTATCCATAACATACGCATATTTTACTGACTTAAGCATATCAATATCATTATAATTGTCGCCAAATGCCATACATTCATCTTCTGACAATCCAAAGTACTGCTGAAGCTGATGCATTGCTTTTCCTTTGGTAACGCTGCTCTCCATAAAATCAAGATATAAATCTCCTGAAACTGTAATTGAAGCTTTGCCATTCCATTTGCTAAAGAAATGTTCCTTGGAATTATCAATTCCGCTAAAATCACATACCGCAATCTTTAATATATCTTCATCTACATCTGTGAATTTATCAATAAGCGTAGTCTTATAATTAACAACCTTGGTCATTCTATAATGATATTCTTCTGTCTTAGGCTTGATATATGCTGTATGCTGGCCTGATATAAGCACCTCGCAATCAGGCTGTTCATATACATCTTCTATTATCTCAAGAGCAAGCTTTCTATCCATTGGTGTCTTGGCAATAACCTCACCCTTATATTCACATAATGCTCCATTCTCAGCAATGTATACAAGCTTATCGCTTACAGGCTCAAAAAGCCTTTTCAGGCTTACTATCTGTCTTCCGCTGGCAGGTGCAAAGTACATTCCTTTATTAACAAGCTGTTCAATCGCTTTAATTGTAGATGGTTCTACACTCTGGGCACCTTTTCTTAGTATTGTACCATCAAGATCACTTGCAATTAATTTAACCATAACTTTAACTCCTGATATACCCTTGCAACCGGAAGTCCGACAACATTATTATAGTCACCGTCTATCTTTCCAATAAATGCTGCAAATCTCCCCTGAATTCCGTAAGCCCCTGCTTTATCCATTGGCTCACCTGTACTTATATATTCTCTTATCTCATTATCACTAATATCATTACAGTATACATCTGTCTTTTCTGCAAAGTTACTTACAACATTATTATTCTTGATAAGTGTAACACCTGTATACACCTGATGACAATCACCAGCCAGTTCCTTAAGTATATCAAAAGCATTTCCCGTATCCTTAGGCTTTGTAAGAATATGTCCTTTATGGCTTACGATTGTATCTGCACCTATAACTACAACATCTTCATTCCTGTAATCGTCATCATCTTTTACCATATCCCATACAGCCTGTGCCTTAATCCTTGATAGATATTTCACATATTCATCTGGCTGTGTAATTAAAGTTGTCTCATCAACATCACTCGTAATTATATCAAATTCTATTCCTATCTGTTCCAGCAGTTCTTTGCGTCTTGGTGAACCAGATGCAAGAATAATCTTACTCATATATTCATTCCTTTCAGAATTAATTCATTAACTATAAGATTATAACAGCTGGTAAGTCAAAAATCCAGTTATTACTAAAAAAGAATATGAACTAAAAAAGAATATGCAAAGCACATTCCCTAACCGAGCACGACCGCTTGCGACAGACTACAGCTTCATATGGGTACATATCACCAGCACATAGTTCCTTTTATGTAATAGTAAATTCCGATAAAATTATCCATTACATAAAAAGGCTTCCTTTCTAAACAGAAGGAAATATTACTATATCTCCTGTCTGTTTAAAGGAAGCACATAATTATATCTCTGCAAATATGTTCATATACGCAGATACAATATTTATACTGATATTATTCTCTACTCAGCCATACTTCTGTTCATTGCTGATTCTACCGCATCAATTGAAGCTCTTATGATATCGTGGTCGATACCTATGCCAAAGTATTCTTTACCATCATCACCCTTAATTCCTACATATGCAATAGCACTTGAATCAGAACCCTGCTTTAATGAATGTTCCTCATAGCACATTACATCACAAGGCTTTCCAAAATGCTTTGAAAGTGCATTACTTACAGCATCAAGACGACCATTACCACCCGCTTCTACTACTGTTGTCTTTCCATCAGCCTCAATTGTAACTTCTGTCTGGATACCATCAATCTGCTTGAAATGGACTTCTGAAATCTTGAATACCGGTGTGAACTTCTTATAACGCCTCTCAAATATCTCAAGGACCTCATCTGCTGCAAGTTCCTTATGGTTAACATCCGATACATCTTTAACAGCATAACCAAGGTCTTCTCTCATAGCCTTTGGAATAATCATTCCATAATTATGCTCAAGAACATAAGCAACTCCGCCCTTACCTGACTGGCTGTTAATTCTGATTACGTCTGAGTCATATGTACGTCCAACATCTTCTGGATTAATTGGAAGATATGGAACTGTCCACTTAGATGGATCCTGTTCAATTCTATAGTGCATACCTTTAGATATGGCATCCTGATGTGAACCAGAGAATGCTGCAAATACAAGCTTACCACAATATGGGTGTCTGTCATCTATCTTCATCTGTGTAAGACGTTCAAACATCTCTGCAAGCTCTGGCATATTAGAAAAATCCAATTCCGGGTCAACGCCCTGTGCGTACATATTCATAGCAAGATTAACAATATCCACATTACCAGTTCTCTCACCATTGCCAAATAATGTACCTTCTATTCTGTCTGCACCTGCAAGCATACCAAGCTCTGCATCTGCAACGCCTGTTCCTCTGTCATTATGTGGATGAAGTGATACAACTACATTTTCTCGATTATGAAGATTCTTGCTCATATATTCAACCTGACTTGCAAATACATGTGGAAGTGACATCTCTACTGTAGCAGGAAGATTAATTATACACTTCTTATCAGGTGTTGGCTGCCATATATCTATAACTGCATTACACACTTCAAGTGCGTATTCTGGCTCTGTTCCTGTAAAGCTTTCAGGACTATATTCAAAAAGGAAATTACCACCATCTGCTTCTGCAAGTTCTTTAAGAAGCTTAGCGCCCTCAATTGCAATCTGTTTGATTTCTTCTTTAGACTTTCTGAATACCTGCTCTCTTTGTGCAAGAGATGTCGAATTGTATACATGTACAATCGCTCTTGGTGCACCCTTTACAGCTTCAAAAGTCTTCTTAATAATATGCGGTCTTGCCTGTGTAAGCACCTGAATTGTAACATCATCAGGAATCATATTCTTCTCAATAAGTGTACGGCAAAGCTCATACTCTGTCTCTGATGCTGCCGGGAAACCAATCTCAATTTCCTTAAATCCAACCTTAATAAGCTTATTAAAGAATTCAAGCTTTTCATCAAGACTCATAGGCTCAACTAAAGCCTGATTACCATCTCTTAAATCCACTGAACACCATACTGGTGCTTTGTCAATATACTCCTTCTTTACCCAGTCGTTACACTCAACCGGTGGCATAAAATAACCTCTCTTATACTGTCTGTAATCAAACATTGCATTATCCTCCTGATATATTAATTATATTAGCATAATAAGTAAATTATACAAAAAAAATCTTTCATCTCCAAAGGCCTTAACCTCTAAGAGACGAAAGATATAATCTCACGCGTTACCACTCTTATTCGCAATTAATAATTGCGCTCTCACCGAATACGTGCATATTGCATTATATTCTGTCCACTATAACGGTTGGCTTCCGTCTACGTCTACTCTTATATCCTGCTGATATAATTTCGGGTAGCAGCTCCAAGGTGAGTTCAATAAGTTCCTTTCACTGTCTCGCACCTTCCGACAGTTCTCTGAAGCTGGTCCTTATCTAATATTCCTCTTCATTGCATTTACTTATTATCAATTATTGAAATGATAACGCATATAATTTAAAATGTCAATAGAATTTTCAATTATGTATTGCAATATTAAATGCAATATTAAATCAAATTATGTATTACAATATTAAGTCCAGTTATATATTTGAGCTATGTATTAAAATCATTTGAAGTTCTTAAGAAAACTTATATCTTCCTCTGATACTTCACCATTAGAATATCTCGCTTTCTCATAGTCATCTGTTATTCTTCGTGCTTTTGCTTCATCATCAGTTATCAGTTTGCTCGTAATCTCTTCCGGCATCATATGCGAATCAACCTTTGCACCTGCCAACTTAGACTTTGTGACAACCTTTTTGGACTTGGCATATTTCTTATAAAGCTTTCTGTACCGTATATTGGCTTTATCTTTAGTATCCTTAACCTTAACACTTTTCTTTACTTTATATTCCTTTTCCTCGTCATTATTAATATATTCCACTTCATCTTTATCATTATCTAATGACTTTCTGAACCTGGAAGCATATCTGACTATTGTCACTATTATTAATATAATCACTCCGATTATAAGGAATATTGCAACCACCTCCATAAGAGCATTACCAGCCGCATTATTAACCATAACATCCATCTCATCCTCTACTGGTTCAGGGGAAGTTGTCGTTTCTTCTATATAATCGTCCATTACTGTATCATCATCTCCGCGGAGCATTAATAACAGTTTTAATATCCATTTAATAATTGCAAGCAATGCCATTCCAATCATAGAGAATATATTGCCATATCTTCCGTGATAGAATATAAGCATGCCAAATACCAGAAGCAGTCCGAACACAATCATTATAAGCACATTAATTCCCATAATTCTTCTGGCCGGGAATTCTGATTTACCTTCATTAAATACGAACACCTCATACAGCCTGCTTACCTGATTATATACGAACTGGCATAATACAAACATAACAAATAAAAATGCCTGTATTTCCATAAGCACAGAATTACCTTCAATACCTCCTAATATATAAAAGCCTATCATAAATATTCCATATGCTATATGAAGCTTCTCACTCGCATTAACAGCAATCAGCATATCATCCTTGCTCTTACCAGTTTCATCATATATATTTTCCTGAACTCGCTCATATTGCTTCTTGTTTACATATAGATTCTTTAACCTTATTGAGTGTCCAGATATTGCCGCTGCGCATATCACATAACCTGCAAACTCCAGATCTGTGTCCGCAAGCAATGCCGCTATAACAACGAACACAAGATTAATCACCATAAATAATGGATAACTTTTAATATATTTTCTTGAAAAATATGTAACTATAGCTGGAATTATTACAATAAGGCTATAATATGCCTTAGATGTGTCATTACCGGCAATTCCTATATACACTCCCGCCGCCATTGATATGTACGCAACACACAATATAAGTATTTCCGTTATGATTTTACTATTTCTTAGATGTCTTATCTGCATCTTACTCTCCATTCCCACACTGCTTATACATTCTAATCAAGCTTTTCCAGATACAGGCTTCCATTGCCTGATACAACACACGGAACAATCCATATTTTATTCTGTTGTTTAGACATAAGTCTTTCTGCTGAAAGCTTTAATTTTCCGTGCTTGTTAGCTGATATAAGAACATACACCGAATCCTGCCTTTGGTTCTTATTATTATATTCCCGCATATTATCAAGAATAATGCTGAATTCCTGCATAGGAAGCTTCAGATCTATTCTTGCAAATGCCGTGTTGATACGTCCAAAATGTGACAGTCCGCTTCCAGCCTCTATCACTGTCTGCTCCTTAGTATCAATATCACAGCCATTAGATGTTACAGATACATTGATGCCCTTTCCTATAAGAAGCTGGGCCAGACCTGCCGCTATTGATATTGCCTGTTCAATAACATCTTCCTGCATAAGAACGCCCTCGCTTTCAAGATTAAGCAGGATACATACATTACGGCTCACTGTTTCATTATACTGATTAACCATAAGCTTTCCCGTTCTTGCACTGGCATTCCAATTAACATCCCTTATGCTGTCATAAGACTGGTAATCCCTTATTCCTGCAAATACGAACTTATCCTCTAACAGATATTTTCTTCTTTCAAGCTCACCTAAAATACTGTTATTGACCTGTAAAAGATTATTAACATTTTCTGGCTTGGGATATACTGTAATCATATGATTAACATTTTTATTATTAATCATAATATCGTTCATAAAAGCACCTGCAAATACAGTTTCAATGGCTTCTAATCTATATACACCCCTTCTGGCACACAATACATCTATCTTTCGTGTTACCCTCTGGTTAGAAAGAAGTGAAAATACATCGTTGCGGTAAGTCTTATCTGTAATTCTGGAATTATTATCCTCCTGCCCAAACACCAGATTCTTGTCTATGCTGAATTTAATATTAACACAAGGCAGTGGCATTCTCTTAGCATTAGTTACTGTCTCCACCATCTTGATAGTATCACCTTTTGTAGCTGTATTGCTGGAAAATGTAACATCAACCGATAAATTCCTGCTCCAGTTATCCCTGTAGGTAATCCTCAATATGTTATATACAATAACCACACCTATAAGCATTAATATTATATTCATCTATTGCTCCATTCCTCAGTAGGCACCTCTACCTGTGATAATGCCTCATTTATTGTCTGTTCCCTGTTCTCCTTAGCAACCATTCCTGTATTAAATACAAGTCTGTGTCCCCATACACATAAAGCAAGCTCTTTAATATCTGATGGAACAACATAATTACGTCCATTAACATAAGCATATGCTCTTGCTGCATTAACCATAGCTATTGAACCTCTTGGGCTTATTCCTATTGCAACACTTCCCATATTACGTGTAACTTCTGCAAGCTTTACAATATATTCTATAAGCGAAGGATGAATATATATATTCTTAACCTCATTCTTCATGGCTTTAATATCTTCTTTGGAACATACATTAGAAATATCTTCTATTGGATTATCCTTAAGAAAACGGTTAAGTATTGTAATCTCCTCTTCCTTATCCGGATATCCCATTTCAAGCTTCATAAGAAATCTGTCAAGCTGTGCTTCTGGAAGCGGATATGTTCCTGCTGTTTCTATTGGATTTTCTGTGGCTATTACAATAAATGGTTCATCTAACTGTAATGTATCACCATCTATAGTAACCTGATGTTCTTCCATACACTCAAGCAATGCTGACTGTGTTCTTGGTGTAGCCCTGTTAATTTCATCAGCAAGAATGATATTTGCAAATACAGGTCCTTTCTTTAATACAAAATCTTCACTTTTCTGGTTATATATATGTATTCCTGTTATATCTGATGGAAGCAGATCCGGTGTGAACTGCACTCTTCCAAAATCGCAGTCAATACTTTTTGCTAATGTCTTGGCAAGCATCGTCTTACCCATACCTGGAACATCTTCTAAAAGAATATGTCCACCTGCAAGTATGCTTGTAATTACTTTTTTTGTAACTTCCTCTTTACCAACTATAACCTTTGAAACATTATCTAATATGTCTGTTATCTGCATTTAATTACCCCGCCTTTTCTTTAAATTATATATTCTGTGCCTTACCTCATTTCACATATTAATATAGTACCAAAAAACCACAGATGTATCAATAACACCTGTGGCTTTCTTGCATAAAATTTTACCAAATTTTATTATACTTATGCCTGTGGTTCTTCTCCCGGAAGCTCCTGATTAACATCAATTCCTCTTGGTGCAACAGGAGTCGAGAATACTATCTGTGTACTTGTCCTTCCGAACTTCTGTAACTGTCCGATAAATGTATCAAGCTCCATTGTACTTGGAAATACAACCTTAAGAAGCATTGAATAATTACCTGTAACACAGTTACATTCAACTACATTAGGGCAGGTTTTGATAAATGGATAGAACTCCGGCTTCTGTACAGGTGCAACCTCAAGATTAATAAATGCTGTTATATGATAGCCTAATTTAATCTGGTTAATCTTAACCCCATAGCCTTCTATTATTTCTTCTTTCTCAAGTCTTTCTATTCTTGCTGAAACTGCTGGTGATGATAAAAACACATTTTCAGCCAATGCCTTAAGTGGCATTCTCGCATTATTCTGAAGTAATGTAATTAATTTCTTATCAATTTTGTCCATAGTTGTCCTCCATTAATCTGTGGCATTGCTTTCTTAACATCAAAAAAGAGACAACCCGAGCCTTGTATGCCTGAATTGTCCCCTTTGACTTAACATATTAATTTATATGTAATATACACCTTTTTTTATAAATTGACAACCCCTAATTTTATGTTTTTTTATAGTTCTTTATTATTTTTCTTAACTTTTTTTCGTGTGTCTTCTTAATTTTTCTTTTATAATGTTTGCTTTTTATACTACTTATATGGTAAAGTTCTTATTGTATGTTAATGACTATATTTAATGGAGGCACTTATGTCAGATAATAAAGATTTTAATAACAACTCTGAATATTCAACAGTAACATTATCATTAGATGATGGCACTGAGTTAGAGTGTGCAATAATCCGTACTTTCCCAGCAGGAGATAAGAACTATATTGCACTTTTACCTATTGCAGACATTGATGAAGAAGAAAGTGAAGTATACTTATACAGATTTTCTCTTGACAGCAACAACGAGCCAGTTCTTGAAAATATCGACTCTGATGAAGAATATGAAATCGTATCAGATGCATTTGACGAAGAACTTGATGCTATGGAATATGAAGAACTCTACGAACAGGAAGACTCTGAGAACGAATAATCAACATAATGGTCATCTATCTCAGTAACAAATCTTGAAATGGTTGTATCCTTGTTATATCTGCTTTTAGCATATAACAGATACAACTTTTCTTTTGCCCTTGTCATCGCAACATACATAAGCCTTCTCTCCTCTTCTATCTCATAATCAAGCACAGCTTTATTATAAGGAATTATCCCCTCAACCACGTCCATAATAAATACCACTTTGTACTCAAGTCCTTTACAACTATGCATTGTATGAAAATGTACTGCATTATCGTTATCTTGCGGATAAGAATTTTTAGAAGCCTTTATATTCTCAACTAATACTGTATTTTTAGGATTATTCATACTTATATTATTGTTATTAATATATTCCAGCCAGTTATCTATTGTGTCAAACTGCTTTGCCATTTCTTTGAATTCTTCAATCTTATCGTAAGCTTCTGTCCCGTTAATCCTATGCGTTAATATATATTCCTTATAATATTCTTCATAACCAATACCTTTAATTATATAATTAACCGCCGCATATGGCGACATATTTTTAATTATATTCATATCAAACTGCCAATCATTGATTATATTTATCATTTCAGCATTATTCTCATAAGAAGCTCTTAGCTGTTCATAACTAAAAGGTTCTTTTATAAATGTCCTTTTTATATATCTTAATGGTTTATTGACAATCCTTAAGATATCCTCTCTTTTACATTTTCCCTTCGACACCTTAATATATGCAAGCATATCCTTAACAGCCCAGTAATCATATATATTCTCCTGTTTCATCACCGAAATGCAGGGAATTCCATCATCAATAAGTCTGGAATAATATATACCATTAATACTGTTGGTTCTTGATATAACAGCAATATCTGATGGTTCAATGCCATCTTCTATCAGCTTCTTTATACTATCCGAAAGCATTTTCTTAAGACTATGTATATCTTTTGCTTCCTGTACCTGTATACATTCTCCTACCATACCTGCTGATTTGATATTTTTGTAATAGCGTAGAGAATTATTACCAATAAGACTTCGTGCTGCTTTAACAATATTATCAGTACACCTGTAATTGACATTCAGATTTATTATTTCTGCATTACTATAATAATCTTTAAATGCAAGCATAATATCAGGCTTAGAGCCTCTAAATCCATATATACTCTGATCATCATCTCCAACAGCAAATATATTCGCACTTTCCCCTGCAATCAATTTAATTGTGTCAAACTGCATTTTATTAATATCCTGAAATTCATCAATAAGAATATACTTGTATTTATCCTGCCACGCAGCTTTATAATCAGCCCTCTGTGTAAGAAGCTCATTGCACAGAACTACCATATCATCATAATCTATAAGCCTTCTTGATATAAGCATTTTCCCATATTCTTTATATATTATCCTGAATGTTTCGTCGGGACAAGCTGTACTGATATACTCATCTATATTAAGACAATCATTCTTTACCTTGCTTATCTGCGATAAAATGCTGTTTACCGTTTCATTTTCATCTGAATATTCAAGTTCAAAGCTTATAAGCTTGTCCCTGATAAAATTATATTGTAAATCTCTCGTAATAATGGAATTAACTGAATAATTATATGCGTGACGCAGTATCGTAAAAAACACCGCATGAAATGTACCAAATGTAACTGGCACATTAAGACTTCCTTCTAAAGACATAAACCTTTCTTTCATAGACACCGCCGCCGCTTTGGTAAAAGTTATAACCAGTATTGATGACGGCTTGATATTATGCTTAATAATAAGGTTATATACTCTGTTAACTATAACTGTGGTCTTTCCCGAACCCGGACCTGCAATAACAAGTGCAGGTCCATCTTTAAAATGTATTGCTCTATTCTGTGCTTCACTTAAATGTATATCTGTTCTGCTAATGATTATCCACCTTTCTTAGAAGCTCATAATCTTATCCCCTGAATCATCTGTGTTCTCAATAGATAAAATCTCAATCCAATAGCTTATATTACTGTTGACGACCACTTCTACCCTATCTCCAGCCTTGTGTCCAAGTATTGCCTTGCCAAGAGGCGATTCAATACTTATAAGTCCTTCAAGAGAGTCACCTCTTACCGTTGTCACAAGCTTAATCTTCTCTGTAGAACCATCGTCCTCATATTTAACTTCAACTGTATTATTAACACCAGCCTCATCATCTGCCGACTCTTCTGATATTACCGTTGCTGTCTTAATCATTCGCTGAAGATATCTTATTCTGCTCTCATTCTGATTTTTGAACTTCTTGGCGGCATAATACTCAAAATTCTCACTCAAATCGCCCTGTGCCCTTGCTTCTTTAACATCATCAAGAGCTTTTTTCCTCACAATGTGAACCCTGTATTCGATCTCATCTTCCATTTTCTTGATATCACTTGGAGTAAGTTCATTATTCACGATTACAACATCTCCTTAATATAAACATACCATTACTATAAAAAGGCTATTCATTGCTTGTCTGTTTAACATATAAAATAGCTTTCTTTACCGGTGGAAGCATAATTACAATTATTGTAATAATTCCTTCTGCACCTATATATGCCGCATTATATGCTAACGAATATAATACAGCACTATTAAAGAATTCCGGTGTATACACCGCAAAGAATATCCAGCCTGATAAGAATGAGAAGAAGAATCTTCCAGCAATTCCTGCTATATAACCTTTAACCAACCCATTCCTGGAATTAGCAAATATTCCTGATAATCCTAATGCACCAAATGCAAAGATATAGTCAAGAAACATCTGTGGCAGACTGATAATATATGGATTAACAATAAGCTGTAATACTCCATACGCTATTGAAGCTGTCATACCTGCACTTATTCCATACCAGTATCCTATAAGCACGATAAACAGCATACTAAAAAGTGTTACTGAACCTCCCATAGGCATCTTAAATATAGTAATAAACGGAATGGGTTAACGATGTTAGTGTAGCGAGTGAAATAGCCATAGCTGATGTCACAAGCCTCTTTACGCTGTGTGTCTTCTTATCCTTTACTATAAAACCAACAGCCAGCATAACAATGACTACTGCTATCAGCACTACATATCCCAGTGGTGTAAGATTATAACTTATACCATCCTCACTCACAATCTTTGTTGCAAGCACTTATATCGACCTCCCCAATATTAAATAATTATATATTCTTTTAGTATTATA
>OGOT01001069.1_pt1 | contig 19984 bp, 20 predicted proteins | sample 1552791 | NCBI WGS metagenome assembly OGOT01 (sample SAMEA2580160, study PRJEB22360) | human gut metagenome | biome: human gut; feature: human-associated habitat; material: faeces | place: Denmark | collected 2008/2010
CGCAGGACGGCGAAGCCGATCACGTCGGCATTGTGGAAAAATGCGAAAACGGCATTGTCTACACCATCGAGGGCAACTCCGATGATGCCTGCCGCCAGAACCAATATCCCGTCGGGTATTATGAAATTCTCGGCTACGGGATTTTGAACCCATAGGAAAATAGCCGCCTGCTTTGGGCGGCTGGTACATAATTTAGCAATGTTCCTTCGCAATACAAGTAGGTATACAGTGCAGTGAAATCTTCAGACATAATTTTTGCTCAATTCAAACAATATTTTGGCATAAACGCCAACTATATGCTATTGTATAGACAGAAAATTCAGGCTTCAGCTATATATAGCTTGAAACTTGATTTTGCAAGCAGTGGTGGCCACCACAGACAAAAATATTTTTTAGCGAAAGGGTGACAAACTCAATGAAACCAAAAAGACTGTTAGCGTTGTTGATGGCTGTTGTAACGGTGGTATCCGTATTTACGATTTCCGCCAGTGCGGCTAATACCGAGGACACTTATTACACATATACCTGGAATAATTACTCCAGGTATGATTACACACCTACCCGTAACAAGACAAATGCGACTCCGGTTTATATTAAAACCCAGGAATACACATTGCCTTATAATGGGTACTATGCAAGAACCTTGTATGGCACAACAGCGAATAACGCTACCAAATTTGCATCCGCTTCAGAATATTGGATCAATAACTATACCGCTTATGTAATTCGTGCAAATGGTACTTCAGTTTCTCAAATTAAAAAATATGTACGCATCCGTGGCCATTACTCCGACACAACTTATTCGTGGGGTGACTGCAAAATCGCTTGGAGCCCGGATACAACCAATGCTTCCAATTACACCTATCTCAACTAAATAGGCAGATGTTGCTGTGTGCTGAAAAGCACACAGCAACATACTATTTATACGTTATATAAATTTAGAATTCTAAATCTATTTGAATGTAGTTTTTTATATAATCTTGTAAATCGTCTTAATTCAGGAGTTAATATTATGAACAAAAAAGCTATAATCTGCACGGTTGCAATTCTCATTCTACTGGTCGGTGCATCGGTTATTTATTTTATCATGGATCGATCAAGTGAAGCGGAAACGGAAAATTCATCGTCTATGTCAGCTGCTGAACTCGAAAGCTCGAATTCTCCATTAGAAACGTCAAGCGAAGCACCGACAGAAAGTGAACCAAAAGAAAGTGCTTCTGAAACAACTTCGTCGGAAGTGAATTCACCGGAAGCTGATGCGCTTATAAAAACTTTTGCAGAAATAGGGGAACCCTATACGCTGCACAGTCGGTATTATAATCAAGGCGAAGCAAAAACAGATGATGCACCGGGGCTCGGTTGGGACGGCGATTTGGAGCTTTGCGTATCCGATGCTGAAATTAAAGAATACTCAGAAAGCAATATCAAATATGATAATAAATCACTCTGGGAGTTTTATGCGTCCGAATTCGATGACCCGTGCATACTGCATGTAGAATTATCCCTTAAGAATGTTGATGCAGAAAACAAAAACGGCGTAAAATATAAATTCAACGCCAATATGTTTGTACTTAGCGCGTATGAAGATCTCCTTCCCGAGAATCAGAACAACCCGGAGGGGTATACAACCGTCGGAAATTATTATTCTGCATACGAGACCTATTTTGATCCACACGGCCCCGGAGATGATTACTGGAGCTTTGAATTGCAGCCGGGCGAAACGCAAAATTTCACAATAGAGTTTTTGATCGACCGCGTATATTTATCGCAAAAAGATCCGTTCTTAGCCATCACCCCCGGCAGAGAAATCTTTTACGGCGTTATGCTGCGTGATTTAGCAAAATGAAAGGATAGCCCACATGAAAAGTCTTAGGCACTTTCTGCAAAATGAGCTCTACAATTTATTTCACAGCAAATCATTTCTATTTGTGCTGCTGATTTTACTTTTAATCGTAACAGCAGATGATATTTTGGCTTATAAATCATATAAAGATAATTTACAGCTTACTCTTACAACTGTAGACTTGCAGGCAGACGGCACTTTTGCCGAATACCCTTTCCTGCAAATCTACACTCTTTATAATTCGTGGATCGGTGGTCGAGCCAATGAAACGCTGCCGATGGTTTTCTTTTATACGATGCCGGTTTTTGTCGTTATCCCGTACAGCTGGTCTTATCTTGCGGAAGAAAAGAACGGATACGACCGCATTATGGCATCGCAGCTTGGAAAAGCTTCTTACTTTTTAGGAAAATATGTCTCCACATTCCTTTCAGGGGCTTTAACGGTTTTGCTGCCGATGCTTTTTAGCTTTTTGCTTGCGTCATGCCTTGTGCCGGCTTATCGCCCGGATATAAACTTTGCCTTATATTATCAAGTAAGCGCAACTAAGCTGCTCGGAAACCTCTACTACGCTCACCCGTTATGCACAGCTTTCCTGAATATGCTGATGATCGGTATATTTGCCGGTGCATGGGCAACGATTCCGCTTGCACTTTCATTCTTTGAAAAAAATAAATTTGTGGTTCTTTTTGCACCATACCTTGTACTGCTGTATATCATCGCATCTTTGCAAAAAGCATCCGTATATCGCTCATTTACCGAAACCTCTGTTCTAAACTACATTTGGATGACCAGTTCATCGTCCAATCAATCTATCGTGGTCTATACGATTATGACGGTTTCACTCATTCTTCTGCCGCTCGTTATTGTTTTGGAAAGGGGGAAAAACGCAGATGTTTATTAAATTTTTGGATCACGATTTGCGCTACGGCATAGGGCATGCTAAAAAGCGCTTAATCGTTACATTTATTATGTTTTTCTTCCTTTCGATCTATCATTTCTGGACGCTGCGCATTTTTGAGCTCACCGATCCGCAATATTTGGAATCTCCTGTTACAACGGCAGACTATTTCTTGGCATTGATTGGCGGCTGCGGTAAAGTAAATTTGATCTCCGGCGCAGAAAACGATTTCGTAATGCCGACGATGTGGTTCGTATTCGTCTTATGGATGCAATTTACTTCTCTATATTATCCGTTTGCAGAATTAAACGGCATAGGCAAACAGCTAATGGTGCTCTCCGGCAGCAGAGGAAACTGGTGGCTTTCAAAATGTGTTTGGACAATCATCAATACCATTACAAACTATTTGATCGTTTTTGCAGCCAGCACGATTGCCGGATTATGCTTTGGTGCAAAGCCGAGTATGCAGGCAAATTGGTATGTTTCGAGAGAGCTCTACATGAAAGTAGACGACCTAACGAGCAGCACCACTTGGAATATTTGGTCGGTATTTTTAATGACCGGCTTCACCATGATCGTACTCGCATTGGTGCAGTTGATCTTATCTCTTATTTTGAAACCGGTGCAAAGCTACTTCGTACTTGCCGGCTATTTATTCGCAGGCGCCTATATTCAAAACCCGGTGTTTTTTGGTAACTATGCCATGGGCGCAAGAAATGCACTGCTTGTGTCAACCGGTCTGACCATGCCGTTCGGTATATTATTGGGAATATGGCTCGCTGTGCTTAGTATCGGTATAGGGTATTTTGTGTTCCAATATCGAGACATTCTCGGCTCAGACCTATCGTAGTCATGAAAAGGAGTAAGCCTATATGGAAATCGTAGTAAATCATGTTACAAAAACGATCAAGAATATTACCGTCATTGAAGACGTCTCGCTCACCCTTACAAGCGGTACGATCTACGGTCTGCGCGGTGTGAACGGCTCCGGTAAAACTATGCTTATGCGGCTAATCGCCGGACTGATCCGCCCGACGGAAGGCACGATCACGATTGATGGTAAGGTACTTGGAAAGGATATTTCTTTTCCGCCGGACATTGGTATGCTGATTGAAAACCCGGCATTTATCGATCATTATACGGCGGCACAGAACTTAAAGCTGATTGCAAATATTCACCGAAAAGTCGGGGAGGAACGTATCCGCGAAGTGTTGGAGCAGGTCGGACTCGGCGCGGATGATCCGCGAAAATACAAGCAGTTTTCACTCGGTATGAAGCAGAGATTAGGCATTGCCGGAGCAATTTTGGAATATCCTGCGCTGCTTCTGATTGATGAGCCGACAAACGCACTGGATACAGACGGCATAGAAATGGTGAGAGATCTGCTTCTTGAGCAAAAACAGCGGGGCGCATTGGTTATTCTGGCTTGCCATGATTTTTCTGTTCTGCGTGAGCTGTCCGATGAAATTTACCTTGTACGGGAAGGATGTGTAACGCCGTATGAAACGCAAGATAAGAGTGAGTAAAACGCTTTCGGTCATTCTTTTGTCCGTTGCACTGGTGCTTTGTGCATGGCGCATCTGGTACGTTAATGCAACAGCCTATTCATTTGAAACGCAGGAATACGGCATCGGCGAATGGATTCCCCTAAACGGTGATTTTTTCTACTCAAAAGAAGAAAATACCAATGGGTATTCTGTTCGTGTTCGCGAAGCGGAAGTAGTGCGTTACGAAGATTTTATGCAGCGATTCGGCAAGCCTGTCGATTATCTTGCAGAAAACACGCAGCATGACGTGGTTCTGCTGACCGTTGATTTCAAAAATGAAAACAATACGGACGGCGGCGTTTTTATCCGCGATTTTAACCTTTTGAATGAAGCGCAGTCCGCTTACTTCAATAAGAGTGAAATCTATATGAAAATCGCAAACCCGGATCTTAACTCAAAAGCAGATGGCATCTCTGTGATGCCCGGAACGGAAGCTTCTCTTTATATGGTCTACCCAACATCCGGCCGTGCAGATGGCGTGACTTACCTTGAGGAACAAGCCGGAAAAGAGCAAATCGTTATGTACCTAAATGTCAGCTTGTACCCAGTGAAAAAATGCGTGCGTATGGTTCTTCCGATGCCGTAAAAATTAAAACCGCCTGCTCATGTATCAAAATTAGATACATAGCGGGCGGTTTTATATGGAATATGAAATAAGAAGTTATCTTACGGGTTGTTGTATTTCATTAGGTGTTTTATATAGTAATACGCTTCTAATGGCAGTAAAGTTTGAGTGACTGATCGGTAGGCTCTCTTGATTATCCAACTTAACTTCTGCATCAGCAAAGCAAGTCACATGATCTATATTTACAAAGCAGCTTCTGTCTATAAATAAAAATCTACTGTCATTTATTTCTTTATAAATCTCTTTTAACGGTAATTGAAGATGAAAATTGCCGTTCTTTGCTTTGATCATGGTTATACGATTAACTCGCTTTACGTATAAGACATCATCTAATGGAATTCGGATAATTTCCGAATAATGAGAAAACGTGTAGTATCCTTTTTGCTTTTTAGAGGAAATTTCCAGTGCAGTGCAAAGTGCTTCCGGCAGATCCGAAAACAAATTGTGTGTGGATAGATACCGAAATGCGCCTACCTGATACCCCAGCCGAGTAAAATCGTAGTCGAGAAACTTTGAAAAGAGAATGACGATAGTGTCCGTAGCGGTTTTTCGTATTTCCGAAAGTAAACGAAAATCTTCATGTGGATGAGCATCAATTTCGACCATAAGAATATCGAAGTGAATTCCATCTACCATATCATCACGAAGCGATGCTAATTGCTTATACTGTTCAATCGAAATACACTTGGTTTCATTTTTATATGTTTCTACAAAGCTTTGAATATGAGATTCTATTTTTTCCAATAGTTCGTAGTTTTTTCCGCAAAGTGCTAAACGAAACATGATTATACCTCCCGTCCGCACCGATTATTATAGTGTCTGTAATCGGATAAATCTCATGTTTCGCTTTTAGTATACCTGACCGAAATCCATTGTCAATTCAATTTGCTCAATCGGTACTTTTCTTTGTATCCAGTGGTAAGCGCTGTAAATTGGTTTGATAATTTGGTATTCGTCTAAGCAGTAAAAAAGCCTCCCGCATGGGAGGCTTTTAAGTGGTTTTTTGAGAAAGGGTGAGTAGCTTAATACCAAAATGAAATCGAAACCCTTTGTTATGTTTCATTGGTGCGTAACTTTTTCAAACCGGAGATCATATCAAGTATATACTGTTGTTCATTCTCCGTGAGATCTTGAATGTCATTAAGAATCTTGTTGGTTGTGATTTGACGATAGTCAATGCTTTTAATATCACATAAGGTCTCGACAGATACGTGCAGAGCTCGCGCCAAAGAGATTGCATTTTGTAAACTGGGTTCCCATTTTCCTTTTTCCCATCCGGAGATTGTGGTAGCATCAACTTCGCATAGCTCCGCTAATACTTCTTGTGTCAATTTCCGGTGTTCTCGGAGAGAACGCAATTTATCTGAAGAAAACTTATCCATAATTATCACTCCGAGAACATTCTAACTTTATCTATGAATAAACTCCATTGAGTATTCTCAAGCACAACTTTACATTTTCTCATTTTCTTCTTATAATAAACTCAAATATAGTTTATAAAGGAGAAATTTTTAACATGATGCGCTTACCAATATCAACTCAAATTACAGTAACGGAATTGATTCGTTTTGCTTGGCTACAGCAAGGCGAATGGCAGAGAAATGCTCTATTTGATCTTTTTATAAGTTTGCTTCGTGTTGGATGTGATTATTATGATTTAATAGCACTTTATGCAGAACATGAAATTTCTGAATCCGAATTGAACATTTTGAACGCTCAAGCACCTTTACCCGAAACTACACTTCCCATTACACCTTCAAATATTAAGAGAAGTATTTTCCGCTGGACTGCATCTAAATACCATACAGATTACATTTCATCCGTGGTTGAAGATATTTATCGAAAACTGCTTCTTGGAAAATCGGGAATGACCGTCTATAATAGTAATCATAATCCCCGCAGTAAAACAGCTGTGAACGAGCGGTACATTCTCTTAATTACACAATATCAAAATCTTTTTTTAGACATTAACCGAAAAAAGGCTGTTCAATTTTATAAGGAATGAGGTTTTGAACTATGCTTCGTATTGCTATCTGCGATGATGATAAAAAACTCTTAACACTTTTGCATAAAGAAATAGATCTGTGGTTTTTGATGCTCAGAAAAACCGATTATAATTTTTCAATAGATGAATACACTTCAAGCGAACAGTTTTCTTTTTGCCTGAAGTCTAATTCTTATGATATAATTTTTCTGGATATAGAAATGCCGAAATTAAACGGCATTGAGCTTGCAAAACAGATACGAAGTAAGCTGCCCGATGTTATTCTGATTTTTTTAACTTCCCACAATGAATTCGCCCCTCAAGGCTACAAAGTAAAAGCTTTGAGATACCTTTCAAAGCTCAATATGCGTGAGCAGCTAAATGAAGCACTTTCTGCGGCGGTTGCCGAATTTGAGAAAATCGATACTCGGAGCTTACCTGTTATCAATTACGGAAACTTGAATCGTATACCATACCGTGATATTCTGTATATACATCATTCTTTGCGCTATTCGGAGATCACGACGCTTTCACAAGGAACCGTCCGTGACAGTCGTGGAATCAAAGAACTTTATGCAGCACTGAACAGTGAACGCTTCATTTTTATTGACCGCAGCACGTTTATCAATTTGGACCATGTGCGTCGCGTCGAAGACGGTAAGATCATTCTGCGCAGCGGAGAAAGCTTAGTGATAAGCCGCCGAATGCTTCCGCAGGTCAAAATGGAGATCAACCGTATTTTAGGGGGATGGTAAATTGGAGATTATCTGTGTGATCACAGAATGGGCTGCTGCTTTTACTGAAAATATAATTGCTTTATCCGCGGTAGCATTGGCTGCCGGAAAGAAAAAAGGACATAATAAGTACATTCTGTACCTCTCTGCGCTTTCTTTTGTCGCTACGATTATTATCAGGATAATGAACCAAATAGAAAGCTTTTCTTACATAACGGCTGTTCTGGCTATTTTAATATCCGTGCTTGGGGCAAAGTTTCTATCCTCCGGCTCAGTATGGATCAGGCTTTCTGCCGCTATTTTGACTTTTACCGTAATTTATTCGGTCGATTATATCGTTGTAGCGCTCATGGGATTTTTTAGCGGTGCATCGGAAAACTTTTTCTCTGTTTTTGTCACAACGCCCGGGTGGTCGCGCATTTCATTTCTTGTCATCGACAAAGCCTGCGATGTTCTTTTGTACTTTGGTTTAAGAAAAAGGCTTTCGGGGTTCCACACGTTGACAAAGCACTTGCAGTACCCGCTTTTGGTGCTTAGTATTATTTCCTTTACTGCCATGCAGGTCTTATTTCAAGTCGTTGTCGCGAAAAGTTTTCCTGCCATGCAGTTAGCGGTCATATTTTCATGGGCTTTTGTCGTTGGTTTTGTTGCAGCTGTTACTGCATTTTTTATTTCCTTAGCTAAAAATGAGCAAAGCAAAAAATCTGCGGAAATACTGCAAATGGAAAACGCTTTAATGGAAGAAAACTATCGGCAGATCAACGCGCAGCAGGAAGCCTACGCGCGCGAATTACATGATTTCAAGCATCATTTAATGGTTATCCGTGAATACGTACAAACGCATAAAGAGCCGGAGCTCAATACCTATATTGATTCTCTTTTGAAAACCTCGTATGCCGGTATGCTGCAATGCCACAGCGGAAACGATATTATCGATGCCGTGATAAACTGCAAATCTGCTGAAGCCAAAGCGCTTGACATTCAATTTTCATTCATCACAGGTCTGTATACGCCGATACAGATCGACCCGATCGATATTTGCGGCGTACTGGCAAATCAGTTGGATAACGCGTTTGATGCCTGTAAGCTGATCTCCGATCCGAAAGACCGCAATGTTCGGGTTGAGATCAAACAGATCGAAGATATGGTGTTTTTTATCGTGAAGAACACCGTTGAAAACAATCCTTTTGAGACCGACCCGCAGCTGCACAGTACAAAAAAGAGCGATGGCAAACGCCACGGTTACGGGCTGACCAATATCTGCGCCATCGCCGAAAAATATAACGGCTGTATGCAGACCGAATATTCCTCCGGCTCCTTTATTTCGTCAGTTTCTTTATGCTGCAAACCACTTGATACATGAAAATACACCACTCGATCACAATATATTGATTTTGATTCCCCCTTACGCTATGCTTTAGATGCGTAAGGGGGAATTGTTATGTTACAGTATTGTGCGGAGAAAATTGTAGATCAGTTATTCAAGCACTGCGATTTTCCAGAAAAGCGGAGACCGGTTTACATATATGGCGCGGAGCTTACTTTATCTACACTGTTGGGCTGTATCTCGGTACTTTTAGTTTCTCTCTTGCTTGGAAATATCCTGATTGGACTTAGTTTCCTTTTCTGCTTTATCTCTATACGTTTATTTTCCGGCGGGTATCACGCCAATACCTATTTTTCATGCTTCTTAACAACAAATACAACTTTTATATGTGTTTATATTCTTTCCCGGATTCTTAATACTGCTCATAACGATTTGCTGTCACTTTTTCTGCTGATTATGGACTGCATTATAATTGTTTCCTTTACGCCTGTTCGTAATATTCATCACCCGTTGAGCGAAGAAAAGTACAAAAGGAATCGGATCATTTCCATAATTTTGACCTTAGTAGAAATTTGTGCTGTTTTGCTTATATATCTGTTTTGCTCAAATTTTGCAGCTTTATCTGTTGCCGTTGCATCTTTTACAGCAATCGCTGTTATGATGATAATTCCAAAAGTGCAAGAGAGGAGGGAAAAATATGTGGGAAATTATCGCGAAAGTGATTGAAGCGATCGCAAATCTGGGTGCCGGTGCTGCTTCCGGCGGCATTGCCTATGAGCCTGAGCTTCCTGAAGAATTGAAGAAGTAACTCCCCGAAAAGAGCCGTCGATATTTTATCGGCGGCTTTTTTCATGTGCATGTTTTCAAAAAACTCAAAATCTTGAGATGGCCATAAAAGCGGAGGGATACATACAGAGATTCACTAAGATTTTTCTGCATTGGATCCGCCGTGTTTCGTTGTGCCTTCTTGCGTTTAAGGGTCGGCGGCTCACTGCTTCCGATCCTTTTCATATTCTTTTCGCTTTGTTGGTTTTAGCGGAAAGGAATATTTTATGTATTCTAATGCAGAAGAATTCGGAAAAAGGATGCAGAAAGTCAGATGTGAAAATCATCTCACACAGGAACAATTAGCAGATTTACTTAATATCAGCAGAATTCATGTTGCGAGAATTGAACGTGGGGCACGAACGTGTTCTATTGATTTACTGGTCGAAATCGCAGATGCGCTGCATGTTTCAACCGATTTTTTGCTAACGGGGAATCCGACAAACAAGGAAGTAAAGCAGCTGCTTTCAAAATCTATTTTTGAACTCACAAAAATGCTTGAAGATCTATAATTTGTAGCCTGCGCGGATATATATTGCAACCTACACGGCTCACGCATTGCTTCAGCCAAGATCTTACAATATTACTGTACCACCAATCGACCGATTGGTTATGGTCTCTGAAAAATTATAATCAGAGATTTTTGCACCTTGAAAACCGAATAGGCAATTCTCGGGCTTCGGGCCTGAGAATTCCTCTTGACAGCTCGGGGGGCGGGGCAAATTGAACTGCCAATTTATTATAAGCGGGGTGAAACGCATGGAATGAACAAATCGCCGAACGACAGAGGTTCCCACGAAGCGGAAGTCCTCTGCCTTTGCCTGATCTGCGCCGCCGACTTCTACCTTTCCGGGAAGTACACCATCCGAAAAGCAGACGAGATGCAGGTCGTAAAAGACATCTGCACCTATTGTCAGGTGCGCAGGGGCATGGATTATATCCTAATTAAAAAGAAAACCAGAGGTGATGCAAATGATAACGAACGCTAAGCGGCTCGGCGCGCTCCTTTCCGCCTGCCTGCTGCTCTGGTCCGCGTCGATCTCGGCGCTTGCAGACGAAGCCGGTATGCCGGAATCCGAAGCTCCGCCGGAAGAAACCCAGCAGGAAGACGCCGCGTTAAGCGACCGGGATTTCTACTTGGAAGATTCGGAAGTTGCCGCCTACGCCGCGGCAAATCAACTGGCCGGTATCTCCAAAGTGCATTTTTACTCCCTGAAATCCTCCGTAACCACCACGATCTTCGGCACATTGGGCGGGCTGCCCGCAAAAGCGATGGTCACGAATTCCGTTTATTATCCGGCGTATTGCTTGGATAAGGAGCTTCTGCAATGGGGCGACATCGATTACAGCTGGACCAATCTCTCTTTTGCAAATCAGAAGACCGTTCGGCAGATCATCGCACAGGGCTTTTCCGAAACAAACGGTCTAAGCAAAAGCGGCTGGGGCGATACTCACCCAAGCGGCGGCAAGGTCGGCAACTACGAGGCAAACACCGCCAAATGGGCTGTGACGCAGCTTTTGGTCTGGGCTGCCTGCAAAAATTATATCGTCCGAAACAGCGCGACCGACTGGACATGGAGCAGCACCGTAGATACCGAAATGGAGACCGTGGCAAAACATGCCTATAACCCCACGGCATTTCGCACGTACTATACAGAGCTGAAAGATGCGCTGCTGAACGGATGCAAAATTCCGAGCTTCGCAAATGCCGATCCGCAAAAGGCTGCGGCGATCCAGCTCAAATGGAACGGTTCCGCCTACACTGCCACCGTGACAGACAGCAACCACGTGTTGAGCCACTTCGATTTTTCCCTAAGCGGTGTGAATTTCTCCCGCAGCGGAGATAAACTCACCGTCACAACGCAAAAGGAGTTCACGGATGGCATTGTGACCGATCCGGCAAGCTATTCCATCGGGAACTCCAATGCGGTTGCCGTTTGGAAATGCGCAGACAGCGCCATTCAGCGCATGGCAACTTTTACGGGCGGGCAAACCACCGTTTCTGCCTATCTGCGTCTTCAAACAGAACGCATCAATTACGGTGAACTGATCATTCAAAAGACCTCCGAAGACGGGAAAAAGAGCGGCTTCACTTTCAAAGTCACGAGAGATACCGACAACTGGAGTGTAACGGTCAAAACGGACGACAACGGTACAGCCAAAATCAGCGAGCTGCCGGTCTTCCGCGAAGGTACGAGCACGCCGATTCAGTACACCGTGACCGAGATCAACACACCGTCTTCTTACCACCAGCCGAAACCGCAGACGATCACATTGACCTCCAAAAGCAGTGTGACCGTACAGTTTGAAAACGCGCTGATCCGCGGCACTCTCGAAATCTGCAAAGTCGATGCAGACGGCAAAACACCGCTTGCAGGCGCCGTGTTCGAGATCATGGACAGCGACAAAAACGTCATCGCGACCAAAACCACCGGAAAAGACGGCAGAATTTCCGTATCCGACCTGCGCTCCGGGTACTACCGCGAAATCTCCGCACCGCAGGGGTATGAATTGGATTCCACCGTGTACCCATTCACCGTTGAAAAAGACAAGCAGATCATTCAAATCACTCGCAAGAACACACCGAGCGTCGGCTCTGTTTCCGTCCGAAAAGTCACCCCCGACGGCACTGCCTTAAATGACGTTTCTTTTCTGCTGCAATATTCGGTAGACGGCGGCACTGCTTGGTCTCCCGTCTACGCCAGAAAAGAAACGGATCCGATCTCCGTCGGCAGCTGCACATCCGCAGGGATTTCCGACGGTGTGCTCACAACGGGAGAGGACGGCAAGGTTACGTTTAACGGTCTGCAAGTTAAAAACCAAAATGTCACCGTCCTATACCGCATCACGGAAGTGCGCACCAAAAACGGCTTTCAGCTTTTGGGCGAGCCGCTGTTTGAAGGCACTTTGCCGCAGGACGTAAACGGCACCCCGCAGCAGGATATTACGATCACCGCCGTCAACGGGCATCAATTTGAGCTTCCCGCCGCGGGCGGAAACGGGATGCAAACTGCCGCACTCGGTACGATTTTTACCGTGATCGGTTTACTCGGTCTTCTGTATGTTCAGAAAGAAAAATTTTGAAAGGACAACGCTATGAAAACAAAACGACTCACAAAGTTCGGCGCGGTGCTCTCCGCTGCACTGGTTTTACTCTCCGGCATCCTGTCGGTTTCGGCGGCTTCTGTTCCGCAAGCCGTGATCGACACCGACAGAAAAGCATCCGTATCGCTTTATAAATACGATTTCACCTCCGCGCACGCAGACGGCGTTCTGGGAGACAACACGTACATTTCAACCGGTTATGCCGATGAGAACGTGGAAAACACCCTGATGCCGTACGCCATCGAAGGCGTTGTATTCAGCTATGCCAAAATCGCCGATCTTGCGGTACATGCCGAAACAAAGGACGGCGAACATCAAAATATGCTGCTGTATAAATTGCCGGGCGGCGACAAAACGACCGCGCTTATAAATTGCCTTGATCTCACTTCCGAAGACGCCTACAAAACCGACCGCGGCGACCTGTATTTCACTTCGGATACCTTGATCGATGCGCTTTCCGATCATCTGAACACAGCGGAAAGCCAAACAAAAAACGCACTGGAAGCTTTTATCCGCCAAAACGGCACTTCTATGCCGGAAACGGACGGCACAGGACACACCTCGGCTGCAGAACTCGAACAGGGATTATATCTGTTTGTGGAAACGCAGGTTCCCGAAACAGTTTCCAACACCACCGCGCCGTTCCTGCTTTCACTGCCCATGACGAGCATCGACGGTATGAACTGGAACTACGACGTTACCGTTTACCCCAAAAACGAGCGCACCGCGCCGACACTTGAAAAGACGCTGCGCGAGTCCAAAGCCGATACCGGCAAAAACGACGACACAAATTCGATCACGGACGGCTATGCGCACACCGCCACCGGCTCCATCGGTGACTTGATTGAATATCAGATTCTCTCTACGCTGCCGTCGATCACATCCCGCGCCACTTCTTTCTCCGAGTACACGTACACGGACACACTGAGCGCCGGGCTTTCGTACCGCAAAAATGACGTTCGCGTCGAATGGTTCAGCGACAGATCCTGCACCGAAGAAAGCCGCGTGGCGGTTTGGACGGAGCAAGACGGAAAATTTGCCGTTTCTTACAGCGCTTTGGGCGATGAATCCGTCATGCGCATCAAAATGACCGACGCCGGCTTAGAGGAGCTCAACAACAGCGATGCGGTTTATGACCCAAACGCAAGCTTATACCGCGGTTACTCCGGCTGCACCATGCGCATCACGTACACGGCTTCCGTCTCTGATACGCCGGTATACGGCGACATCGGCAACCCGAACGCAGTCACCTTAACGTGGTCGCGCACCAACACGGCGTATTCGAACACTTTAACGGACGACTGCCATTTCTACGTGTACGGATTAGACCTCTTAAAGCTGTTCTCGGATAACCTCGGCGATTATTCCAAGGTGCAGTTCAAGCTCTACAACACGACCGACGGCTATTGGGTAACGGCAAATTCCGATGATAACGGTAATTACCTCGTCAGCGGACATGCCGAATGTGAAGACGACGCTTCCGTTTTGACCCCCGGCAGCTCCGGGCATCTTTTCTTAAAAGGTCTTGAAGACGACATCTACCGCATGACGGAGATCAACACGGATGCAAATTACACGCTGCTCGGAAATTTCATCACCATGGAAATCCGCGCGAAAGAGTCCGGCAAGATCTGCGGCACCTGCGGAAAGAGCGAACTGACTGCCGAAGCGTTTGAAAACGGCAATGCCAAAGACATAAACGACGATAACGGTTCTGCTTCCGCCATTGTGCCGATCCGTGTGATGAACACGCGCGGGTATCGCCTGCCGAAAACCGGCGATGCCGGCACCACACTTCTTGCAGCCGGCGGCATGACTCTCGCCGTGCTCAGTGCCGCGGCGGTTGCTCTGCTTCTGGTTTTCAAGAAAAAAGATAAGTTTGACGATTAAAAAAGCATAACAAGCGAGCCCGCCTGTGTTGAAGCTTACAGGCGGGCTCCGTTTAATTAAGGAGACTTTTATGCACAAAAAGCGAATTTTGCTGCACGTTCTTTTTCTTGTTCTTTTCCTCATCGGCATCGGGGCAGCCGCATACCCGGCGTTCGGGAACTGGTATACCGAGCAAAAACGATCCGTTGTCCTGACCGAGTACGAAAAGGCACTTGCAAAAATAGAGGATGCCGATCTGACCGACGCATTCGAGCAAACCGAAATCTATAACGATGCCCTTTTTACCGGCAAGACCAATGAGAAAGAACGCCCGGACTACGGCGAACTTCTCTGCACGACCGAAGACGGCATCATGGGCTATGTGGAAATTCCATCCATTCAAATACGCCTGCCGATCTATCACGGCTGCACGGAAAACGAGCTCAGCAAAGGCGCAGGGCACCTGCCGAGTTCTTCTCTGCCTGTCGGCGGAAAAAGCACGCATGCCGTTTTAGCCGCGCACTCCGGCAGAGCAGACTCCAAAATGTTCACCGATCTGGATCAGGTCAAGGAAGGCGATCTGGTCTATCTTTACGTGCTGAATAAAACTTTGACGTATGAGGTAAACAAAATCACAGTCACAACACCCGATGACACCGACGCCATTCAGATCATCGACGGCAAAGACCTTCTAACGCTTTTGACCTGCACGCCATACGGCACGAATACGCACCGCTTGCTTGTGCGCGGGCATCGGATTTTCCCCGACGAAACGCGCTCCGCTTCTAACTCGTCAGAAGAAAAGCCTGAGCACACCGACACGGCTGTTCACCGATCTACATGGACGAATGAGTACCGAAACGGGCTTACGGAAGGACTGCTTTTTGCTCTGCTCATTCTTTTGATATCCGTGTTTCTGTACGGCATCATCCGCCTGAAAACCAAACGCTCCTGATTTTCTATGAAAGAGATCAATCTGCGGGAATATTACCCGGAGCTATATACCGAAGACTCTGCAATTTCGGTCTCGGATGAAATCGCGGAGATGATGCACCGCTCCATATTAGAAGAAAAGGCGTATCAGCGCCGCTTATGCCGGTATCAAGCTTACTACTCTTTAGATTACGCCCTGACTGCGGAAAATGAAAGAGATTTGCTCGACGACGAAGTACCCGAAGACCTGCAGGAGCAAAAGGAGCGCCGCCAAAAGCTGCAAAAAGCGTTCCGAACCCTTACCCCCTCCCAGCAGCGGCGCATCTATAAAAGGTACTTTCTCTGCATGAGCTGCGCAGAAATTGCCCGCTCCGAGGGATACACAATTTCTGCCGTTTGCAACAGCATCCACCGCAGCCTCAAAAAATTGAAAAAGAACTACGATCTATAAATCCATGCTAAAAAAATTCCGTCACAGCTTTCACTGCGACGGAATTTTTTATAAATTACCTCTTTATTCTGTTACTACGTCTAAAACTCAGAAAATTTATGCAACTATTTTACAAAATCAAAGATATAAACAAATATGCAGAATATTCTCTCAAACAAGTATAAGCTCTGCCTTTATCTTAAAAGATGCTCATCTTTTTCCTTTGCCAATAAATGAATAGCATCGACTATGGTTTCAATCTTTGATATGTAATCCTCAACAAATTCTTTCGTTATATCATTTTGCTCGGCTGATTCATGTCGAAGAAGATTTTTTATTTACCACATTTGGAAATGAGTATCTGCAATATAAGAAGAAAGTTTGTCGCTATATTGGCAGAAAGCGATAACTTCCAGTTTGTCGATGATTGTCAACTGGGATAATGTCATAGGGCATGGTTCCGAAATTTTTTCATAACCCTCAAGAAAGTGGTCTTGATAGAATGCTTCGATTCATGCTATACTAAAACCAGTTTTAATATTAGAAATAGAAAGCTATTGCTGATTATATCGACTATTACAACAGCAGGATCCAAGCGAAAACAAAATGGATGCCTCCCTCTAAATTCAGGGAAGCATCCATGATGGAAGCTTAATTATTCAATTTTGAACCGGTGTCCAGAAAATATGGTGATATTCTCAGAATTTCATCTGTCTGCATATTCTGGCACCATTGACATAAATGTCATTTGCCAGTTCTGTAACAAGCCGCATATCCTGCCAAGTTTCACACTTATTCCCCATAAAAGTAATGTTATCAAAATGGACATCATGGACACGTACTTCTTCTGTCGGTGTCTGATACCCCCGGATCATGGAGACCGGGATATCTCCGTTCAGCACCTGGATATTATCAAAATAGATATCATTAATCTCTCCTTTGGCAAGCTGTTCCGTATATTTGCAAAGCAGAACCTTAATATCGAACAGTTTCTGTTCTGCCTGCTCTACTCTGATATTTTTATAATGTATATCATGAACATGGCCGCCATCTGCCTGATGGATGGAAATCGCCGCACCACCCATGTTTCCTTCATACTGGCAGTGTATAATATCACAATCCTCAAATACTAGGTCGTGGATTTCGCTCTGGAGGGCATAACCAAGCTCTATGGCATTACCGGGTTCTGCATTCCAGATCACGTTATTGTGAACACGCACTTTTGTTACGTCGCGTACCGTTGACGGATCTTCAAACAATCTTTGGGATTTGATGCAGATACTGTCGTCTGTGGAACGGATAAAGCAATTTTTTACCTCTACGTCCTGGCTGCTCGTAATATCAATACCGTCTCCCGTTACAATCCTCGACATAATATTCATATCATCAATCACAACATGGTCACACGCCGCAGGAACTACATGCCAGGAAGGACCGTCTACAGCAGTAAAGCCTTTTAAGAGTACATTATTACACCACTTGGCATAGATAAAGAAACGGTGTGCATTACTGTCCGGCAGATGCCAGCAGGCTCCGTTGATAATTCCGTTTCCTACAATGGAAATATTGTCACAATGGTCTGCGTATACACAACCTGATACAACAGCACCTTCCTCTATGTAAACCGTATCATTGGACTTTAAGGTAAGAACTCCTACATTATATACCTTGCCCTTTTCAAAGCAGATGGTGGTATCTGCCGGCTTCTCAATCCTGTGCGAGCAAAGCACAAACAATGCATCATGAAGACCACCATCTGTCTCTACAGTAAACTTTCTCGGTTCATCAAGATGGATATGGACTGTTTCTCCTTTTACAAAAGGAACTATGCCAAAGCTGGACGGACGGATTTCAAGTTTTTCATATGGTGTATGGATTGAAATCTCCAGATCATACGCTTCGTTATCTACTACTACAACATAGTCAAACGAATCTGTATGGTATACCACACGCTCTGTTCCGTTGCAGGTAACACTGTATTTTGTTGATTTTTCCAATTCATCTACAGATTTTAAAATAAATCTCGGTTCCTTGACCGGGTCCGGATTAGGATAATAAATCAAATCATTTTCAAAATCCTTCATATCTCTTTTCTCCTCGCTCCATCATAAATACTTATGATTCATACTGCCTATAATCAATTACCAGAGCTATTATTTAATTCTTCGTTAATCTCTTTGAGAATCTGGTCACCACCCTGATTCTTCCAGTTTTCAACAAAAGTATCAAATTCGCTGATATCTGCTTTTCCCATAATAATCTTTGCAAATGTTTCTTCTTCCATTTTTTCAGGTTAGCCCATTTTGCCTGCATGGGTTCTGTCTGACCGCTATATGCATTATAAACTGGTATATAGGTAGTGTCAAGAGTTATGCGCAAAATTGATTACAGCTCTGGTAGAAATCTATTACAGTGGGCGGCTTAACCGCCCCTTGATTACTTTTCAGCAGGCAGGGCGCAAATGGTCAAGGGCGGCGGTGCTGGTCACGGCGCTGGGCGCTTCGCTCTACCAGACCGCCGACCTCGGCATCGCGCCCTACGATTACCTTTCCCTCGGTCTGCGGGACTACACACCCTGCCCGTACTTCGGGTGCCGCATCTTCACCGATGCGCTCAGCGCCCTGCTGTGCTGGCTGCTGGGTGGCCTTGTGGGCCTTGGCACCTTGATCTGTGCGTTCTGCCTTGGGCCCTTCATCCAGTTCTTCAACGGGCTGGTGTCGGAGCGGGTGCTGCACTACAAGCCGGGCGGCCAGTAAGATCGGGAAATCAAAAAGGCGTGCACCTCCTTTGCGGAAGTGCACGCCTTTTGCTGTGCAGAAATCAGAACTTGAACAGCGGGGTGCCTGCCAGCACATCGCCCTCGGCCAGCATCTTCAGCTCGCCCATGTCATCGCCGTTGGTCACGATGATGGCGGTAGCGGTGGGATGGCCTGCGGCGCGGATGGCGTCCAGATCCACCTTCAGCAGCGGGGTGCCGGCCTTGACCTTATCGCCCACCTTGACCAGTGCCTTGAAGCCCTTGCCCTGCATCTCCACAGTGTCCATGCCAACATGGATCAGGATCTCAATGCCGTCCTCGCTGGTCAGGCCCACGGCGTGCAGGGTGGAAGCCACCTGTTCCACGGTGCCGTCAAACGGAGCATACACGGTCTTGCCGGTGGGCTCGATGCCGCAGCCGGGGCCAAGGATGCCCTGTGCAAAGGTCTCGTCGGGGATGTCGGCCTGTGCCAGCACCTTGCCGCGGATGGGGGTCAGAACGGTCTTGCTCTGACCGAAGAATTTGACAGTCTCTTCCTGCTCGGTCTTGCCGCCGAACAGCTTATCAAAAAAGCCCATGTTAAAATACCTTCTTTCCGATCATTTCATAGAGCCAGCCGGCCGAAACGCTGTCCTGCAAGGCCCACCGTCTCCAACCCATTGGTCTACCCAAAAGATACCACATTGTGAAAGGAATTGCAATTGGTATCCCGCATAAAACCGGCAGAAAATCTTCGGCAGGGTCACATCAGGTCGATCAGCTGCTCGATCTCCTCCATGCGGGTGGCCCAGCTGGTGGCAATGCGCATCACGGTGTGGGTGTCGTCGTACTTCTCCCAGAAGCCGAACTTTGCCAGTGGCTCCAGCGCTTTCAGCTGGCTGTTTTCCAGAATGGGGAACACCTGATTGGTGGGCGACTCCATATAGAAGCGGTAGCCCTTGGCAGCAAGGCCCTCCTTCAGACGGTCTGCGGTCTCGATGGCGTTCCGGCTGATGCGGGTGTACAGGTCATCGGTGAACAGCACATCGAACTGCAGGCCCATCAGACGGCCCTTGGCAAGCAGCGCGCCCTGTTGCTTGACCATAGTCATAAAGTGGGCCGGTGCG
>OGOT01001082.1_pt1 | contig 19726 bp, 20 predicted proteins | sample 1552791 | NCBI WGS metagenome assembly OGOT01 (sample SAMEA2580160, study PRJEB22360) | human gut metagenome | biome: human gut; feature: human-associated habitat; material: faeces | place: Denmark | collected 2008/2010
AACCATATGAAAAATATAAAAACATGCTTTCCATGAACCGGACATGCGCAAAAAATAGACACTAAAACCGGACATGACCGGTTTTGTTGTGATTGTGAAGTGAGAGTTTTTGCGAGGTGAGGAGTGGCTACGCAGACTGAAGTTGCCAGGCATTTAAGTCTGACCGATCGCCAGCTTCGCAGATTGCAGAAATTGCCGGGTGCCCCGATATCGAATAAGCGAGGGCAACTGGATCTGGATGCCTGGCGCGATTTTTACATATCGTATCTGAGAAGAAGTAAAAACGATGTGCCTGATGGCGATAGCGAAGACGACTATGAGGAGAAATTGCTTATTGCCAGATGGGAACTGACAGCAGAACAGGCTGTTACACAGCAGTTAAAAAATGAGGTGTCAAAAGGAAAACTTATTGACACCGGGTTCTGTATTTTTGCCCTCAGCAAGCTGGCAATGGCGTTATCCAGTACGCTTGATTCCATCCCTTTATCCATGCAGCGACAGTTTCCTGATTTAACACCGCGCCATCTTGACCATCTGAAAACCCTTATTGCGAAGGGGGCAAATCAGTGTGCGCGGGCGGGGGATAAATTACCGGATTTACTCGATGAATATATCAGAGCAACAACTGAATAATATGATGAGTGCTGTCACAACAGCATTACAGCCCCTGATAAGGGCATTGCCGGTGACGCCAGTTGAATGGGCTGATCAAAATTATTATCTGCCTAAAGAATCTTCATATGGTGAGGGAGAATGGAAAACGCTGCCGTTCCAGATCGCCATCATGAACAGCATGGGGAATGATCAGATCCGGACTGTTAATCTGATTAAATCTGCCCGTGTTGGCTATACAAAGATGTTGCTGGGGGTGGTCGGGTATTTTATTGAGCATAAATCCCGAAACAGTCTGCTTTTTCAGCCCACGGATTCTGCCGCTGAAGATTTTATGAAGTCTCACGTGGAGGCGACGATTCGGGATGTGCCATGTCTGAAAGACCTTTCTCCATGGCTGGGGCGTAAACATCGTGACAATACTCTCACGCTGAAACGCTTTTCATCGGGTGTGGGCTTCTGGTGCCTGGGCGGCGCTGCCGCCAAAAACTACCGTGAAAAATCCGTGGACGTGGTCTGCTATGACGAACTTTCCTCGTTCGAACCGGATGTCGAAAAAGAGGGTTCGCCAACCCTGCTTGGGGATAAACGTATTGAGGGCTCTGTATGGCCCAAATCCATTCGCGGCTCGACGCCTAAAATCAAAGGCACCTGCCAGATCGAAAAAGCGGCCAACGAGTCGGCGCATTTCATGCGTTTTTATGTGCCCTGCCCGCACTGTGGGGAGGCGCAGTATCTGAAATTTGGCGATGAGTCCACGCCTTTTGGCCTTAAATGGGAGAAGGACAGCCCCGAAAGCGTTTTCTACCTCTGTGAACATCATGGCTGCGTGATCCATCAGTCTGAGCTTGACCAGAGCAACGGGCGGTGGATCTGTGAAAACACGGGGATGTGGACCCGCGACGGTCTGACGTTTTTCAGCGCCGCGGATAATGAAATTCCGCCGCCGCGCTCCATCACATTCCATATCTGGACGGCGTACAGTCCGTTCACCACCTGGGTACAGATTGTCTATGACTGGCTGGATGCACTGAAAGATCCCAACGGCCTGAAAACCTTTGTGAACACCACGCTGGGCGAGACCTGGGAAGAGGCCGTGGGCGAAAAACTCGATCACCAGGTGCTGATGGATAAGGTTGTGCGTTACACGGCTGCGGTGCCTTCCCGGGTGGTTTATCTGACGGCGGGCATTGACTCGCAGCGAAACCGTTTTGAGATGTATGTCTGGGGATGGGCTCCGGGAGAGGAAGCCTTTCTGGTGGATAAAATCATCATTATGGGGCGTCCCGATGAGGAAGAGACGCTGTTACGTGTGGATGTGGCGATCAACAAAAAATACCGCCATGCAGACGGAACCGAAATGACCATTTCCCGTGTCTGCTGGGACACCGGGGGGATCGATGGCGAAATTGTCTATCAGAGGTCAAAAAAACACGGTGTTTTCCGGGTGCTGCCGGTAAAAGGTGCATCTGTTTATGGCAAGCCGGTGATCACCATGCCAAAAACCCGCAATCAGCGGGGCGTGTATCTGTGCGAAGTGGGGACGGACACCGCAAAAGAAATTCTCTATGCCCGTATGAAAGCCGATCCCACGCCTGCGGATGAAGCCACGTCGTATGCCATCCGTTTTCCTGATGATCCGGAGATTTTTTCGCAGACAGAGGCGCAGCAACTGGTGGCGGAAGAGCTTGTGGAGAAGTGGGAAAAAGGAAAGATGCGTCTGCTGTGGGATAACAAAAAGCGGCGTAACGAAGCGCTGGACTGCCTGGTGTATGCCTACGCGGCATTACGTGTGTCCGTGCAACGCTGGCAGCTTGATCTGGCTGTACTGGCAAAATCCCGGGAAGAAGAGACGACCCGGCCAACCCTTAAAGAACTGGCAGCGAAGCTGTCCGGAGGAGTGAATGGTTACAGTCGCTGAACTGCAGGCGCTGCGTCAGGCGCGCCTTGATTTATTAACCGGTAAACGGGTGGTGTCTGTCCAGAAAGATGGTCGCAGAATTGAATATACGGCAGCTTCTCTGGATGAGCTTAACCGGGCGATCAATGATGCGGAGTCGGTACTGGGGACAACCCGCCGTCGCCGTCGTCCGCTGGGAGTGAGGTTATGAAACGAACGCCTGTCCTGATTGATGTGAACGGCGTTCCGCTTCGGGAGAGCCTCAGCTACAACGGTGGCGGTGCAGGATTTGGCGGGCAAATGGCAGAGTGGTTGCCACCCTCGCAGAGTGCCGATGCGGCCCTGCTGCCCGCGTTGCGTCTGGGGAATGCCCGTGCAGATGATCTGGTGCGCAATAACGGAATAGCGGCCAATGCGGTGGCCCTGCATAAGGATCACATTGTCGGGCATATGTTTCTGATCAGCTACCGTCCGAACTGGCGCTGGCTGGGGATGCGGGAGACCGCGGCAAAAAGTTTTGTCGATGAGGTGGAGGCGGCCTGGTCAGAATACGCAGAAGGGATGTTTGGTGAGATCGACGTGGAAGGGAAACGCACGTTTACGGAATTTATCCGTGAAGGTGTGGGCGTTCATGCGTTTAACGGCGAAATCTTTGTGCAGCCGGTCTGGGATACGGAGAGCACGCAACTGTTTCGTACGCGTTTTAAAGCCGTGAGTCCGAAACGGGTGGACACGCCAGGACACGGTATCGGGAACCGTTTTCTGCGGGCCGGTGTGGAGGTTGATCGATATGGCCGTGCCGTTGCGTACCATATCTGTGAGGATGATTTTCCTCGCTCCGGGAGTGGACGATGGGAACGGATCCCGCGTGAACTTCCCACCGGGCGTCCGGCCATGCTGCATATTTTCGAGCCGGTGGAGGACGGGCAGACCCGTGGAGCCAATCAGTTTTACAGCGTTATGGAACGGCTGAAGATGCTGGACTCCCTGCAGGCAACACAGCTTCAGTCGGCCATAGTGAAGGCGATGTATGCAGCGACGATTGAAAGTGACCTTGATACCGAAAAGGCCTTTGAATATATCGCCGGTGCGCCGCAGGGGCAGAAGGATAATCCGCTTATTAATATTCTGGATAAGTTCTCCACCTGGTATGACACGAATAGCGTGACGCTGGGCGGTGTCAAAATTCCGCACCTTTTCCCCGGTGATGATCTGAAACTTCAGACCGCGCAGGATTCAGACAATGGATTTTCGGCGCTTGAACAGGCGCTGCTGCGGTATATCGCCGCCGGTCTTGGCGTTTCCTACGAACAGTTGTCCCGTGATTACTCGAAGGTCAGTTATTCAAGTGCCCGCGCATCCGCCAATGAGTCGTGGCGCTATTTTATGGGGCGGCGAAAATTTATTGCGTCCCGACTGGCCACGCAGATGTTTTCCTGCTGGCTGGAAGAGGCACTTCTTCGGGGGATTATTCGTCCGCCACGGGCACGTTTTGATTTTTATCAGGCGCGATCAGCCTGGTCACGGGCTGAGTGGATTGGAGCCGGAAGAATGGCCATTGACGGGCTCAAGGAGGTTCAGGAATCAGTGATGCGCATTGAGGCCGGACTGAGCACGTATGAGAAAGAGCTGGCGCTGATGGGCGAGGATTATCAGGACATTTTCCGCCAGCAGGTCAGGGAATCTGCAGAGCGGGAAAAAGCCGGACTCTCACGTCCGGTGTGGATAGCGCAGGCGTATCAGCAGCAGATAGCGGAGAGTCGCAGGCCGGAAGAGGAGACAACACCACGTGAGACGTAATCTTTCACACATTATTGCAGCAGCATTCAATGAACCGCTGCTTCTGGAGCCCGCCTATGCGCGGGTTTTCTTTTGCGCGCTCGGGCGCGAGATGGGGGCAGCAAGTCTTTCGGTACCACAACAGCAGGTACAGCTTGATGCACCCGGAATGCTGGCTGAAACGGACGAGTACATGGCCGGAGGTAAACGACCGGCCCGTGTTTACCGGGTGGTGAACGGTATTGCTGTACTGCCGGTGACAGGCACGCTGGTGCACCGGCTGGGGGGGATGCGGCCATTTTCCGGAATGACAGGCTATGACGGCATTGTCGCCTGTCTTCAGCAGGCAATGGCGGATAGCCAGGTGCGGGGTGTACTGCTGGACATTGACAGTCCGGGCGGGCAGGCCGCCGGTGCGTTTGACTGTGCTGACATGATTTACCGCCTCCGTCAGCAGAAGCCGGTCTGGGCACTGTGCAATGACACGGCCTGTTCTGCAGCCATGCTGCTGGCGTCGGCCTGCTCCCGACGGCTGGTTACCCAGACATCCCGTATCGGCTCCATTGGCGTGATGATGAGCCATGTCAGCTATGCCGGTCATCTGGCGCAGGCCGGTGTGGATATCACGCTGATTTACTCAGGGGCGCACAAGGTGGATGGCAATCAGTTTGAAGCGTTGCCGGAAGAGATTCGCCAGGACATGCAGCAGCGGATTGATGCGGCGCGCCGGATGTTTGCCGAAAAAGTGGCGATGTATACCGGTCTGTCTGTTGATGCAGTCACGGGAACAGAGGCCGCCGTTTTTGAAGGTCAGTCCGGCATTGAGGCCGGGCTGGCGGATGAATTAATCAATGCGTCGGATGCCATCAGCGTGATGGCTGCGGCGCTGAACACACATGATACAGGAGGCACTATGCCGCAATTAACTGCAACGGAAGCTGCCGCGCAGGAGAACCAGCGAGTGATGGGGATCCTGACGTGTCAGGAAGCGAAAGGACGTGAACACCTTGCCACGATGCTGGCAGGACAACAGGGCATGAGCGTTGAACAGGCCCGGGCGATTCTGACCGCGGCAGCACCACAGCAGCCGGTGGCATCCACGCAGAGTGAAGCCGATCGCATTATGGCGTGTGAAGAGGCTAAAGGTCGTGAACAACTGGCGGCAACGCTGGCGGCGATGCCGGAGATGACGGTGGAAAAAGCCCGCCCGATCCTTGCGGCTGCACCACTGGCGGATGCCGGACCCTCACTCCGTGATCAGATTATGGCTCTGGATGAGGCAAAAGGGGCTGAGGCGCAGGCTGAAAAACTGGCGGCGTTTCCCGGAATGACGGTGGAGGCTGCCCGCGACATTCTGTCCTCATCGCCGGATAAAGCAGAACCGGTCTCTGCATCCACAACCGCCCTGTTTGAACATTTCATGGCGAATCATTCACCGGCAGCGGTGCGGGGTGGCGTGTCACAGACGTCAGCAGACGGTGATGCGGACGTGAAAATGCTCATGGCCATGCCATGAAGTCAGTGCTGACCATCAATATGAGGTTTTTACAATATGGTAACGAAAACCATCACTGAACAACGTGCAGAAGTACGTATTTTTGCCGGTAATGATCCGGCTCATACCGCCACAGGCAGCAGCGGGATTTCTCAGGCAACACCGGCACTGACGCCCCTGATGCTGGATGAAGCCAGCGGGAAACTGGTTGTCTGGGATGGACAGAAAGCCGGTAGTGCGGTTGGCATACTGGTACTGCCGCTTGAAGGCACAGAGGCGGTGCTGACGTATTACAAGTCGGGGACCTTTGCGACGGAGGGAATCCGCTGGCCTGAAAGTGTGGATGAACACAAAAAGGCCAACGCCTTTACCGGCAGTGCCCTGAGTCACGCGGCGCTGCCGTAACACGTTATCAGGCCACCGCGTTGGCCTGACTGATTTCTTAATGAAAGGAACTGATTTATGGGATTGTTTACGACCCGCCAGTTACTCGGTTATACCGAACAAAAAGTGAAATTCCGTGCGCTGTTTCTGGAGCTGTTTTTCCGCCGTACGGTGAATTTCCACACCGAAGAGGTGATGCTGGACAAAATTACCGGAAAAACGCCGGTGGCGGCCTATGTCTCCCCGATCGTTGAAGGAAAAGTGCTTCGCCATCGCGGTGGTGAAACCCGCGTGTTACGTCCGGGCTACGTCAAGCCCAAACACGAATTTAATTACCAGCAGGCGGTTGAGCGCCTTCCTGGTGAAGATCCGGCTCAGCTGAACGACCCGGCCTACCGTCGTCTGCGTATCATTACCGATAACCTCAAACAGGAAGAGCACGCCATTGTCCAGGTGGAAGAAATGCAGGCGGTGAATGCCGTGCTGTATGGCAAATACACCATGGAAGGGGATCAGTTTGATACTGTCGAGGTGGATTTCGGGCGCTCTGAAGGAAATAACATTGAGCAGGCTGACGGTAAAAAATGGTCTGAGCAGGACCGTGATACGTTTGATCCGACGCATGATATTGACCTCTACTGCGATCAGGCCAGCGGCCTTGTGAATATCGCCATTATGGACGGTACGGTCTGGCGTCTGCTGAATGGCTTTAAGCTGTTCCGCGAAAAACTGGATACCCGTCGCGGCTCAAATTCACAACTCGAAACGGCAGTGAAAGATCTGGGGGCGGTGGTGTCCTTCAAGGGGTATTACGGCGATCTGGCCATTGTGGTGGCGAAAACGTCTTATGTGGCAGAGGACGGTACCGAAAAACGTTATCTGCCGGAGGGCATGCTGGTGCTGGGGAATACGGCAGCAGAGGGCATTCGTTGCTATGGTGCCATTCAGGATGCGCAGGCGTTGTCCGAAGGTGTGGTGGCCTCTTCCCGTTATCCGAAACACTGGCTGACTGTGGGCGATCCGGCCCGTGAATTCACCATGACGCAGTCCGCACCGCTGATGGTGCTGCCGGATCCGGATGAGTTTGTGGTGGTACAGGTGAAATAATCCGTGAGCGGGGGCGAAATGCCCCCGTGTCTTTTTTCACAGGAGGCTGAGATGGCAACAAAAGAAGAAAATCTGAATCGTCTTCGTCAACTGGCTGGCCTGCTGGGGCGCGAGGCGGATATGTCGGGGAGTGCTGCGGATATTGCTCAACGTGTGTCTGAGTGGGAAGAGGAGCTTGCTGTTTCCCCGGAGGGCATTATGCACTCTGATGAGAGCGGGGCTGATCAAAATCACACAGACGATGGTGAGCAGTTGCACAACACTGATGCTACGGATGATGTTAAAGCGGTCCGTGTGCGGAAATGCCTGCATGTGATGGGGTATTGCCCGGAGACAGGCCGTCCCGTTGAACTGACGTACCGGGGCATGCGTGTTATGGTGCCATCACCACTGGCGACAGCCATGATACAGCACGGAACGGCTGAGCATGCGTGATTTTCAGAATGCCTTTGATGCTGCCCTCGCCGGGGTGGACAGTACGATCGTTGAAGTGATGGGGATCCGTGCGCAGTTCACCTCCGGAGCACAACGTGGCGGCGAAGTTCAGGGGGTTTTTGACGATCCGGAGTCGCTGGGTTTTGCCGGTGGCGGGGTCCGTATTGAAGGAAGCAGCCCGTCATTATTTGTGCGGACGGATACGGTGCGTGCCGTGCGGCGTGGTGACACGCTGACCATTAACGGCGAGATGTTCTGGGTGGATCGTGTTTCTCCGGATGACGGGGGAAGCTGTTATCTCTGGCTCAACCGTGGGCAACCACCCGCTGTTAACCGGCGACGATAAACGCAGGGTGAAATTATGGCGATAAAAGGGCTTGATCAGGCGATTGATAATCTGAGCCGGGTTCGTAAAAACGCCATTCCGGCGGCTTCAGCAATGACGATTAACCGCGTGGCCACAACGGCGATTAATCAGTCTTCATCACAGGTTGCCCGGGAGACAAAGGTACGCCGGAAACTGGTTAAGGAACGGTCCAGACTGAAACGGGCCACGGTCAGAAATCCGAATGCAAAAATTATCGTTAACCGCGGTGATCTCCCTGTGATTAAGCTGGGGATCAGAATGCTGGGGCGTCGTCCGGACAGCATACTCAAAGCCGGTCAGCATCGTTATCAGCGGGCATTTATCCAGCGATTAAATAATGGGCGCTGGCATGTTATGCAACGTCTTCCTCAGGCCAGATATGAGGAGGGCAATGACGACAAGGGAAGGAAAAAGCGTAATCGCCTTCCCATTCAGGTGGTGAAAATCCCGATGGCGGCCCCACTGAAACAGGCATTTGATGAGAATGTTGACCGTATCCGGCGTGAACGCCTGCCTAAAGAACTGGCATACGCGCTGAAACAACAACTGAGGATTGCGATAAAACGATGAAACACACTGACATTCGTGCCGCAGTGCTGGATGCACTCGAGCAGCATGAACACGGGGCGACGCTGTTTGATGGTCGCCCCGTTGTTTTTGACGAAGAGGATTTTCCTGCGATCGCGGTTTATCTGACGGATGCAGAGTATACCGGTGAAGAGCTGGATGCAGATACCTGGCGGGCCACGCTGCATATTGAGGTGTTTTTACCGGCACAGGTACCGGATTCAGAGCTTGATCAGTGGATGGAAAGCCGGATTTACCCGGCGATGACCGCGATCCCGGCACTGGCAGGACTGATTACCACGATGGTTACGCAGGGCTATGAGTATCGTCGTGATGACGATATGGCGTTATGGAGCTCTGCGGATCTGACTTATTCCATTACATACGAGATGTGAGGACGATATGGCAACACCAAATCCCCTTGAGCCGGTAAAAGGTGCCGGTACCACTCTGTGGGTTTACAACGGCAAGGCTGATGCTTATGCAAACCCGTTGTCAGACGATGACTGGCAGCGACTGGCTAAGGTGAAGGATCTGACGCCGGGCGAGATGACGGCTGAACCCTACGATGATAACTACCTGGATGATGAAGACGCGGACTGGAGCGCGACCGGGCAGGGGCAGAAATCTGCAGGTGATACCAGTTTTACGCTGGCCTGGAAACCGGGAGAGGAAGGTCAGAAAGGGCTTATAGGCTGGTTTGAAAGCGGCGATGTCCGGGCCTATAAAATCCGTTTTCCGAATGGCACGGTGGATGTGTTTCGTGGCTGGGTCAGCAGTATCGGTAAGGCCGTGACGGCGAAAGAAGTGATCACCCGCACGGTGAAAGTCACTAACGTGGGTAAACCTTCTGTAGCGGAAGAACGCAGCAAAATTACGCCGGTCACTGCGATTAAGGTAACGCCGACAGGTACGGTTGAAAAAGGGAAAACAACCACCCTGACCGTTACTGTGGAACCGGAAAATGCAACGGATAAGACATTCAGGGCGATTTCCGCCGATCCATCAAAAGCCACCATTAGCGTGAAAGATATGACGATTACTGTGACGGGGGTTAAGGATGGAAAAGTCAGCATCCCTGTGATTTCCGGTAATGGTCAGTTTGCTGCGGTGGCTGAAATTACCGTTAATAATGTGCCGGGTGGCTAAAGAGCTGAGAGATAAGCGATGTTCCTGAAAACAGAACAATTTGAATATAACGGTGTATCCGTCACGCTTTCTGAGCTGTCTGCGCTGCAGCGTATTGAGCATCTTGCCCTCCTGAAACGGCGGGCAGAAGAGGCTGAAGCCAGCGGCAACCTGCAGGTGAGTGTGGAAGATCTTGTCAGAACCGGCGCGTTTCTGGTGGCGATGTCCCTGTGGCATAACCATCCACAGAAAACGCAGTCACCGTCAATGAATGAGGCCGTGATGAAGATAGAGCAGGAAGTGCTCACCACCTGGCCTGCAGATGCCATTGCCCGGGCGGAAGACGTGGTGTTGTGCCTGTCCGGGATGATCGAAGCTGTTCGTCCGGATACTGATATTACTGAAGTGGCGAAAAATAACACGCTGACTGATGATGATTTTTCTGCGGGAAAGTCTTCGACGGCGAGCTGAACTTTGCCCTCAGACTGGCGCGTGAGATGGGGAGACCCGACTGGCGCGCCATGCTTGCCGGGATGACATCCACCGAATATGCCGACTGGCACCGTTTTTACCGCACGCATTATTTTCAGGATACCCAGCTGGATATGCATTTTTCCGGGCTGACGTACGCTGTACTCAGCCTGTTTTTTTGCGATCCGGATATGCATCCCTCTGATTTCAGTCTGCTTGTCCCCCGGCATGAGGAAGAGCAGGTGGAGAGGCCGGATGAGGACAAAATGCTGATGCAGAAAGCGGCAGGGCTTGCCGGAGGCGTCCGGTTCGGGGGGGGCGGGGGGGGCGCAGCGCCTGGGACGGAGGGCGCGATATTTTATCGTCTGCGGATGTGGCGGATGTCATGGTGGATGATGCCGCATTAATGATGGCTTCAGCGGGGATTCCGGGAGGTGTGAGATATGTCCCAGCCGGTTGGTGATCTTGTTATTGACCTTAGTCTGGATGCTGTCCGTTTCGATGAGCAGATGAGCCGGGTAAGGCGTCATTTTTCAGGTCTGGATACCGACGCCAGAAAAACCGCCAGTGCTGTTGAACAGGGCCTGAGCCGCCAGGCGCTGGCTGCACAAAAAGCAGGGATTTCCGTCGGGCAGTATAAAGCGGCCATGCGAACCCTGCCCGCACAGTTTACGGATATCGCCACGCAGCTTGCCGGTGGTCAGAATCCCTGGCTCATCCTGCTGCAACAGGGCGGTCAGGTGAAGGACTCCTTCGGCGGGATGATCCCCATGTTCAGGGGGCTTGCCGGTGCGATCACCCTGCCGATGGTGGGGGCCACCTCGCTGGCGGTGGCGACCGGTGCGCTGGCGTATGCCTGGTATCAGGGCAACTCAACCCTGTCCGATTTCAACAAAACGCTGGTCCTTTCCGGCAATCAGGCGGGACTGACGGCAGATCGTATTCTGGCCCTGTCCAGAGCCGGGCAGGCGGCAGGGCTGACGTTTAACCAGACCAGCGAGTCACTGACGGCGCTGGTGAATGCCGGTGTGCGTGGTGGTGAGCAGTTTGAGGCGATCAGCCAGAGTGTGGCGCGTTTCTCCTCTGCATCCGGCGTGGAGGTGGACAAGGTCGCTGAAGCCTTCGGGAAGCTGACCACAGACCCGACGTCGGGGCTGACGGCGATGGCACGCCAGTTCCATAACGTGACGGCGGAGCAGATTGCGTATGTTGCTCAGTTGCAGCGTTCCGGAGATGAAGCCGGGGCATTGCAGGCGGCGAACGAGGCCGCAACGAAAGGGTTTGATGACCAGACCCGCCGCCTGAAAGAGAACATGGGCACGCTGGAGACCTGGGCAGACAGGACTGCGCGGGCATTCAAATCCATGTGGGATGCGGTGCTGGATATTGGTCGTCCTGATACCGCGCAGGAGATGCTGATTAAGGCAGAGGCTGCGTTTAAGAAAGCAGACGACATCTGGAATCTGCGCAAGGATGATTATTTTGTTAACGATGAAGCGCGGGCGCGTTACTGGGATGATCGTGAAAAGGCCCGTCTTGCGCTTGAAGCCGCCCGAAAGAAGGCTGAGCAGCAGACTCAACAGGACAAAAATGCGCAGCAGCAGAGCGATACCGAAGCGTCACGGCTGAAATATACCGAAGAGGCGCAGAAGGCTTATGAACGCCTGCAGACGCCGCTGGAGAAATATACCGCCCGTCAGGAAGAACTGAACAAGGCACTGAAAGACGGGAAAATCCTGCAGGCGGATTACAACACGCTGATGGCGTCGGCAAAAAAGGATTATGAATCGACGCTGAAAAAGCCGTCAGGTGTGAAGGTGTCTGCCGGTGAGCGCCAGGAAGACCGGGCGCATGCAGCCATGCTGGCGCTTGAAACCGAGCTCAGGACGCTGGAAAAACACAGCGGTGTGAATGAGAAAATCAGCCAGCAGCGCCGGGATTTGTGGAAGGCGGAGAGTCAGTTCGCGGTACTGGAGGAGGCGGCGCAACGTCGCCAGCTGTCTGCACAGGAGAAATCCCTGCTGGCGCATAAAGATGAGACGCTGGAGTACAAACGCCAGCTGGCTGCACTTGGCGACAAGGTTACGTATCAGGAGCGCCTGAACGCGCTGGCGCAGCAGGCGGATAAATTCGCACAGCAGCAACGGGCAAAACGGGCCGCCATTGATGCGAAAAGCCGGGGGCTGACTGAGCGGCAGGCAGAACGGGAAGCCACGGAACAGCGCCTGAAGGAACAGTATGGCGATAATCCGCTGGCGCTGAATAACGTCATGTCAGAGCAGAAAAAGACCTGGGCGGCTGAAGACCAGCTTCGCGGGAACTGGATGGCAGGCCTGAAGTCCGGCTGGAGTGAGTGGGAAGAGAGCGCCACGGACAGTATGTCGCAGGTAAAAAGTGCTGCCACGCAGACCTTTGACGGTATTGCACAGAATATGGCAGCGATGCTGACCGGCAGCGAACAGAACTGGCGTGGTTTCACCCGTTCTGTGCTGTCCATGCTGACAGAGATTTTTCTGAAGCAGGCAATGGTGGGGATTGTCGGAAGTATCGGCAGCGCCATTGGCGGGGCTGTTGGTGGTGGCGCATCCGCGTCAGGCGGTACAGCCATTCAGGCCGCTGCGGCGAAATTCCATTTTGCAACCGGAGGATTTACGGGAACCGGCGGCAAATATGAGCCAGCGGGGATTGTTCACCGTGGTGAATTTGTCTTCACGAAGGAGGCAACCAGCCGGATTGGCGTGGGGAATCTTTACCGGCTGATGCGCGGCTATGCCACCGGCGGTTATGTCGGTACACCGGGCAGCATGGCAGACAGCCGGTCGCAGGCGTCCGGGACGTTTGAGCAGAATAACCATGTGGTGATTAACAACGACGGCACGAACGGGCAGATAGGTCCGGCTGCTCTGAAGGCGGTGTATGACATGGCCCGCAAGGGTGCCCGTGATGAAATTCAGACACAGATGCGTGATGGTGGCCTGTTCTCCGGAGGTGGACGATGAAGACCTTCCGCTGGAAAGTGAAACCAGGTATGGATGTGGCTTCGGTCCCTTCTGTAAGAAAGGTGCGCTTTGGTGATGGCTATTCTCAGCGAGCGCCTGCCGGGCTGAATGCCAACCTGAAAACGTACAGCGTGACGCTTTCTGTCCCCCGTGAGGAGGCCACGGTACTGGAGTCGTTTCTGGAAGAGCACGGGGGCTGGAAATCCTTTCTGTGGACGCCGCCTTATGAGTGGCGGCAGATAAAGGTGACCTGCGCAAAATGGTCGTCGCGGGTCAGTATGCTGCGTGTTGAGTTCAGCGCAGAGTTTGAACAGGTGGTGAACTGATGCAGGATATCCGGCAGGAAACACTGAATGAATGCACCCGTGCGGAGCAGTCGGCCAGCGTGGTGCTCTGGGAAATCGACCTGACAGAGGTCGGTGGAGAACGTTATTTTTTCTGTAATGAGCAGAACGAAAAAGGTGAGCCGGTCACCTGGCAGGGGCGACAGTATCAGCCGTATCCCATTCAGGGGAGCGGTTTTGAACTGAATGGCAAAGGCACCAGTACGCGCCCCACGCTGACGGTTTCTAACCTGTACGGTATGGTCACCGGGATGGCGGAAGATATGCAGAGTCTGGTCGGCGGAACGGTGGTCCGGCGTAAGGTTTACGCCCGTTTTCTGGATGCGGTGAACTTCGTCAACGGAAACAGTTACGCCGATCCGGAGCAGGAGGTGATCAGCCGCTGGCGCATTGAGCAGTGCAGCGAACTGAGCGCGGTGAGTGCCTCCTTTGTACTGTCCACGCCGACGGAAACGGATGGCGCTGTTTTTCCGGGACGTATCATGCTGGCCAACACCTGCACCTGGACCTATCGCGGTGACGAGTGCGGTTATAGCGGTCCGGCTGTCGCGGATGAATATGACCAGCCAACGTCCGATATCACGAAGGATAAATGCAGCAAATGCCTGAGCGGTTGTAAGTTCCGCAATAACGTCGGCAACTTTGGCGGCTTCCTTTCCATTAACAAACTTTCGCAGTAAATCCCATGACACAGACAGAATCAGCGATTCTGGCGCACGCCCGGCGATGTGCGCCAGCGGAGTCGTGCGGCTTCGTGATAAGCACGCCGGAGGGGGAGCGGTATATCCCTTGTGTGAATATTTCCGCGGAGCCGGAGGCGTATTTTCGTATCGCACCGGAAGACTGGCTGCGGGCAGAGATGCAGGGGGAGATTGTGGCGCTGGTCCACAGTCATCCCGGTGGTCTGCCCTGGCTGAGCGAGGCGGACCGGCGGCTGCAGATAAAGAGTGCCCTGCCCTGGTGGCTGGTCTGCCGGGGTGACATTCACAAATTCCGCTGTGTGCCACATCTGACAGGACGGCGCTTTGAGCACGGGGTGACGGACTGTTACACGCTGTTCCGGGATGCTTATCATCTGGCGGGGACTGAAATGCCGGATTTTCATCGCGAGGATGACTGGTGGCGCAACGGTCAGAACCTTTACCTGGACAATATGGCGGTCACCGGCTTTTACCGGGTGCCCCTGTCCTCTGCACAGGCGGGCGATATTCTGCTGTGCTGCTTTGGTGCTTCGGTACCGAACCATGCCGCCATTTACTGCGGCAACGGTGAGCTGCTTCACCATCTGCCTGAACAACTGAGTAAACGGGAGAGGTATTCCGAAAAATGGCAACGACGAACGCATTCTGTCTGGCGTCACCGCCACTGGCACGCATCCGCCTTTACGGGGATTTACAACGATTTGGCCGCCGCCTCAGCCTGTATGTGAACACGGCAGCGGAAGCCATTCGCGCCCTGTCGATGCAGATGCCGGGCTTTCGCCGTCAGATGAACGAAGGCTGGTACCAGATACGTATTGCCGGTGATGACACGGCACCGGAGGCGGTGTACGCCCGTCTTCACGAACAGCTGGGTGAGGGAACGGTCATCCACATTGTGCCGCGACTGGCCGGGGCCGGAAAGGGTGGACTGCAGATTGTGCTGGGGGCGGCAGCCATCGTGGGCTCTTTCTTCACGGCCGGTGCCTCGATGGTGTTATGGGGTACAGCCCTGAGTGCCGGCGGTTTTTCTGCCACCACGATGCTGTTTTCACTGGGGGCCAGCATGATACTGGGCGGTGTGGCCCAGATGCTGGCCCCGAAGGCAAAAACACCGGATTACCGCGCAACGGATAACGGCAGACAGAACACGTACTTTTCCTCACTGGATAACATGATTGCCCAGGGGAACCCGATGCCGGTGCCTTACGGGGAAATGCTGGTTGGCTCCCGCCGTATATCCCAGGACATCAGCACCCGTGATGAAGGCGGGGGCGGAAAGGTCGTGGTTATCGGGCGGCAGGGGTAAAAAGAATAAAAAAATCCCGCAGTGATCGCGGACAGGAACTGCGGGAGAGTTACGAAGATTAAGTGTAAGGAATTATTCTTATATCACGACAAAAAAATTAACGCAGAGAAATTATACGCGCCACAGTCAGTTTGTGAAAATGTGAAGATATTCAGAATTTTTATGCCATTACCGGTTTTAACCAACAGGATTATCGGTGGGCATGAAAGAAAACCCCGGTATCTGCTGATACCGGGGTTTCTCTTTAGCATGGCAGAAATGTGTTTCATGCTTTTCGGGCGAAGGATATCCGACTTCTGTACGGAATGGCAAGTGGCGGTTAATTTATTCAGGGGAAGGCTGTATGGGAAAAGGTGGCGGTAAGGCACACACGCCTCGTGAGGCGAAGGATAATCTCAAATCCACGCAGATGATGAGTGTGATTGATGCGATTGGTGAGGGACCGATAGAAGGTCCGGTGAAGGGACTGCAGAGTATTCTGGTGAACAAAACCCCGCTGACGGACACGGACGGTAATCCCGTGATACACGGTGTGACTGCGGTCTGGCGTGCCGGGGAGCAGGAGCAGACACCACCGGAAGGCTTTGAGTCCTCCGGAGCTGAAACCGGACTGGGCGTGGAAGTGACGAAGGCAAAACCGGTGACGCGCACCATTACGTCCGCGAACATTGACCGCCTGCGGGTTACCTTCGGGGTGCAGTCACTGGTGCAGACCACGTCAAAGGGCGACCGTAATCCTTCCTCTGTCCGGATTCTGATTCAGTTACAGCGTAATGGCCGCTGGGTGACGGAAAAGGATGTCACCATTAACGGCAAGACCACCTCGCAGTTCCTGGCCTCGGTGATTCTGGATAATCTGCCTCCCCGGCCCTTTAACATCCGGATGGTCAGGGAGACGGCGGACAGCACCACGGACCAGCTGCAGAATAAGACGCTGTGGTCGTCATACACCGAAATCATCGATGTGAAACAGTGCTACCCGAACACGGCCATTGTGGGGCTGCAGGTGGATGCGGAGCAGTTCGGCGGCCAGCAGATGACGGTGAACTACCATATCCGCGGTCGCATCATCCAGGTGCCGTCAAACTATGACCCGGAAAAACGCACGTACAGTGGTATCTGGGACGGCAGCCTGAAACCGGCATACAGCAACAACCCGGCCTGGTGTCTGTGGGACATGCTGACTCACCCGCGCTACGGCATGGGAAAACGTCTGGGGGCGGCGGATGTGGACAAGTGGGCGCTGTATGCCATCGGGCAGTACTGCGACCAGACGGTCCCGGATGGTTTCAGGGGGACCGAGCCGCGGATGACCTTTAATGCGTACCTGGCACAACAGCGTAAGGCGTGGGACGTTCTCAGTGATTTCTGCTCTGCGATGCGCTGTATGCCGGTATGGAACGGTCAGACGCTGACGTTCGTTCAGGACCGCCCGTCGGATGTGGTGTGGCCGTACACCAACAGCGATGTGGTGGTGGATGATAACGGCGTGGGATTCCGCTACAGCTTCAGTGCCCTGAAGGACCGGCACACGGCGGTGGAGGTGAATTACACCGACCCGCAGAACGGCTGGCAGACCTCCACGGAACTGGTGGAAGACCCGGAAGCCATACTGCGCTACGGACGCAACCTGCTGAAGATGGACGCGTTCGGCTGTACCAGCCGCGGTCAGGCCCACCGTGCCGGGCTGTGGGTGATAAAGACCGAACTGCTGGAAACGCAGACGGTGGATTTCACGCTCGGGTCTCAGGGGCTGCGGCACACACCCGGTGACATCATTGAAATCTGTGATAACGACTATGCCGGGACCCTGACCGGCGGACGTGTCCTGTCCATTGATGCTGCCACCCGCACCCTGACGCTGGACCGTGAAGTGACACTTCCGGAGACCGGTGCCGCCACGGTGAACCTGATTAACGGCAGTGGTAAGCCGGTGAGTGTGGACATCACCGAACACCCCGCGCCGGACCGGATACAGGTCAGTACCCTGCCTGATGGTGTGGAGACATACGGGGTGTGGGGACTCTCCCTGCCGTCACTGCGCCGTCGCCTGTTCCGCTGTGTCTCCATCCGGGAAAACACGGACGGCACCTTTGCCATCACGGCGGTGCAGCACGTACCGGAAAAAGAAGCCATCGTGGATAACGGGGCCAGCTTTGAGCCGCAGTCAGGCAGCCTGAACAGCGTTATCCCACCGGCAGTGCAGCACCTGACGGTGGAGGTGAGCGCAGCTGACGGCCAGTATCTGGCGCAGGCTAAATGGGACACGCCGCGGGTGGTGAAGGGCGTGCGCTTCAGTCTGCGCCTGACCAGTGGTAAGGGAACGGATGCCAGACTGGTGACCACCGCCATCACCGCAGACACGGAGCACCGTTTCAGCGGCCTGCCACTGGGGGAATACACCCTGACGGTGCGGGCCATTAACAGCTACGGCCAGCAGGGCGAACCTGCGACCACCACCTTCCGGATTAACGCGCCTGCAAAACCCGCCACCATTGAGCTGACGCCGGGGTATTTTCAGATAACGGCGGTACCGGTGCTGGCGGTGTATGACCCGACGGTGCAGTTTGAATTCTGGTTCTCAGAAAAACGCATCACGAACACAGCACAGGTGGAAAAATCTGCCCGTTATCTGGGGACCGGCAGTCAGTGGACTGTCCAGGGGAGCCGGATTAAGCCGGGGACGGATTTCTGGTTTTACGTGCGAAGCGTCAACCTGGTGGGAAAATCTGCTTTTGTGGAAGCCAGCGGGCAGCCCAGCAATGATGGTGAAGGGTATCTGGAAATTTTCCGGGGGCTGATAGATGAGACGCTTCTGGGCCAGGCACTGAAAGAGCGCATTGATGCTTCAGCGCTGCGTACGGAGGTCACGCAACTGGAAGAAGACATCCGTCAGCGGATGGACACGGATATCGCAGAAGTGACCCGGAAAATCGGGGAGGCGGAAAACAGCCTCACGCAGCTGGTTGCGAAAAAGAATGAGGACCAGACACTGGCCATCGCGCAGGTGAGCCAGAAAGTGGACCGGGTGAGCAGTGAAATCTCACAGACTGTCAGCCAGGGGCAGTCAGAAAACGCCCGACAGATAGCACAGGTCCGCCAGTACGTGGATAAAAAAGGGAGTGAAATTACCTCGACCACGGATAAAAAACTGGGTGACCAGGCCGTGACCATACAGCAAATCCAGCGGGTTCAGTCAGACACGCGCAATGAGCTGAATGCCATGTATATGCTGAAGGTGCAGAAAACAAAAAACGGTATTCCCTATGTGGCCGGGATTGGCGCGGGGATTGAGGATGTTGATGGTCAGACCCTGAGTAACATTCTGCTGCAGGCCGATCGCATTGCGATGATTACCCCGGAGAACGGCAACACCACGCCGCTGTTTGTGGCGCAGGGGAATCAGCTGTTCATGAACGACGTGTTCCTGAAGCGACTGTTTGCGGTGAGCATCACGTCATCCGGCAATCCTCCGACGTTTTCCCTGACGCCGGATGGCAGGCTGACAGCCCGCAATGCGGATATCAGTGGAGCCATCACGGCGAATACCGGCACGCTCAATAATGTCACCATTAACGAGAACTGTGTCATCAGAGGGAAACTGTCTGCAAACCAGATTGAAGGCGATCTCGTTAAAACAGTGGGTAAGGCTTTCCCTCGTGACTCCCGTGCACCGAAGCGTTGGCCATCAGGAACCATTACCGTCAGGGTTTATGACGATCAGCCGTTTAACCGGCAGATTGTTATTCCGGCGGTGGCTTTCAGCGGTGCCAGACATGAGCGGGAGAACAGCGATACTTATTCGTCATGCCGCCTGATAGTGAAGAAAAACGGTGCTGAAATTTATAACCGTACCGCGATGGATAATACGCTGGTTTACAGTGGTGTTATTGATATGCCTGCTGGTCGCGGCGACATGACGCTGGAGTTTTCTGTATCAGCATGGTGGGTAAATGGCTGGTATCCCACAGCAAGTATCAGCGATTTGCTGGTTGTTGTGATGAAGAAAGCCACTGCAGGCATCACGATTAGCTGAATTTTATAACCCCAATACGGGCGCCAGAAATGGCGCCTTTTTTATTGCAGAAAAGCGAGAGGTAATTATGCGTAAATTATGTGCAGCCATTTTGT
>OGOT01001095.1_pt1 | contig 19401 bp, 15 predicted proteins | sample 1552791 | NCBI WGS metagenome assembly OGOT01 (sample SAMEA2580160, study PRJEB22360) | human gut metagenome | biome: human gut; feature: human-associated habitat; material: faeces | place: Denmark | collected 2008/2010
AGGCGGGTGCCGGACCCGCCGGCGAGGATAATGCCTTTCATATAAATACCTCCGCTGGAACAATTTTATAAAGTATTACTATTTTGGCCTTTCGAGTATAAAACATTGATTAGACGCGCGATCTTATCTGGCCAAAACTTTCGAAGCATCAAGTAATCTTCTGTAGTGCGCGTATTATCTTTAATAAGTGCAGACGTTTCAGATCCAGAATGTATTCTATGCCTTGTGAGCTTTTCTGAACTATAGCAGAAGTCTCCATCCAGTTGAGATATTTGTTCCCATGCTTCCCAATCCAAATTCGATTTAAAGCCTTCCTTAAAAATCGGAGTTTTTAAATTGGGCAGGACTAAGGTCACCGATGGACAACAGATTGATGACCCAAAAGAAAGAGAAAGGCGTTTTACGAACTTTTTTGAAGATAATTGTTTACTTTTCAGGGGAAACAATAAAATCCTTTTTATGTTTAGGAGCAAACTCGAAGAACAGACCGAGCCATCGCGAAGCTCCTCATAATCCGTAAAAAAAATCAAAGGTTTGCGGCTCTGGTTCACTCGCTCGAGCATACTTTCGACATATGAGCAAGAGTAAACATCGTCTTGATGCGCAATAGTAATTAGCTCAGTTGGACAATGATTGACAGCGCAATTCCAGTCATGAGCTATACCCGCAGCACCTTCATTGATAAATAAAGGTAAACCGTAACGATCGGCAACCGAAGCGATTAGATCGTTAGGAGTGCTTGTCGAGATAATGACATTAGATTGTATGGATTGATTTAAAAGTGATTCAACGCAGTCAATCAAATAAGGCGATTTTCCATACGCGCAAACAACAAAGGTATGATTGTATTTGCTATACAATTCCGCTCCCTGAAAGTCTAACAACTGTAAAATATTCTAGAACAACTATACAAGTGTTATTGGAGATAACTAGATGAATCTCGTTTATACGATTGATAACAATTTTGTTCCTCAATTGGCCGCGAATATTCAATCGGTAAAACAAAACAACCCTAATATCCAATTGAATTTCTATATATTATCGATGGGTTTAAGTAAAGCAAATGTTGACTATTTAACAGATTATTTCTCAGATAAGCTATGCGATGTAATCATCATTGACATCAGCGATTTTAAAGACAGGATTGCATTTGAATTCGACACAACGGGATGGAATGAGATTGTCCTTGCACGACTCCTGCTAGACAATTATCTTCCAAATGAAATTGAAAGGGTCATATACTTAGATGCTGACACAATTTGCAGGTCATCTTTAAGGGAGTTCTGGCAAGCTGACCTAGATGGAAAGACTATCGCCATGGCGCCGGAGCCCACAGCAGACAGAAATAGAAGAACAAGCCTCGGCATTGCCTCCTATCCATACTGCAATGCCGGTGTCGTTCTCTTTAATTTGAAAAAATGGAGGGATAACGACATTGAGAAAGGAATACTGAATTTCTGCAAACAGAATAAAGATAAGTTGTTCGCAAACGATCAGGATGCCTTAAACGTCTATCTCAAGGACGACATCAAAGTGATGTCAATTTCTTACAATTATTCAAATATTTTCGATTACTATCCTTTTGAATATTTAAATAAACTTATGCCAAACTTCTGCAACAAAATAGAATTCGAACATGCCAGAGCGAATCCGGCTATTGTTCATTTTCTCGGAGAAGATCGTCCTTGGCGAGCTGGAAACACCCATCGATTCTCTTCAGACTATTTCTATTATCTTAGACAAACCCCTTGGTCTAAAGCTCCAATCGAATATGGCTGGGAGCATTACTACAAGGCATGGCGTTTGTTCAATACAATTACTTCGCCCTTTCCTTCCGCGAGATACAAAGCCATCACCTCGCTTATTCCTTTTTTCATGAAAGTTCGAGCAAAGAAAAGGAGGCAAGATGAATCCCGATAAGAACAAGGCTTGCGTCATTTTGCCAACTTATAACGGAGCTAAGTTTATCAATGAGACTCTAGCCTCGATTAGCAATCAGTCCTACAACAATATAGATGTATTTATCAGAGATGACGGATCCACGGATAGCACCGTTGAATTGATTAAGTCTTTTATTAAAGACAAAAATAACTTCACATTACTAGAAAGCAACAATCAAAATCTCGGAGTTCCCGGCAGCTTCTATGAGATTTTGCGGAGGATTCCGTCTACTTATGGCTATTATTTCTATGCTGATCAGGACGATTACTGGGAGAAACAAAAAATAGAGTATGCAATCAAGTTATTAAATGAACAGCACAATAATATTCCTAAGGTGTACTTCTCTTCTTTTGAGTATTGCGACTCCAATTTAAATCACATCCGCTATTCTTCCGACCAAACTAAGAACTGCGATTTTTATCACAGTTTGTTTTACACACTTGGACTTGGTTTCACTATTGCATTTAACCGTGAAGCATTTATCCAGTTTATTAAAAATGTTAATCCAGGCGACGAAATGCACGACAGATGGATAATTCGCTGTGCCTGCGCACTAGGCCAACTGGTTTACGATAAAAGACCTACAGCAAAGCATATCAGGCATGACGCAGCGGTAACCGCTTCTGATAACCACATGATTGATTTATTCAAATATTTTATTAAAGAAGAGCTGTTTGGCACAAAGGCACAAAGTGAGGCAGAAAAACTTTCACATTTTAAGTATTGTTTTATCGATAAATTAACTAGCGATGAACTGGAAGCGCTAAACCTGTTCACTGAAGCAAAAGGCATACCCAGCCAGCTCAAAAAAGCGTTGTTTCCACATCGACTAAGACCAACATATATAAGTGAAATTTGCCTCAGGTTCCTATTTTTGATTGGAAAAATTTAAGTTGCAAATACAAAATCCTCCCCAAGTTCAGATCGTAATGGCCGTTTATAACGGATCTCTCTATTTGAAAGAACAAATAGAATCGATTATCAACCAGGATTATAAAAACTGGCAACTACTCATTTCAGATGATAATTCAAATGATGACAGCGTAGAAATCATTAATCGCTACGCTGCAAAAGATAATAGAATCAAGGTTGTATTAAAAGATTCAGCCTTCGGTAATGCAGGCACACATTTCTTATCGCTATTAAAGATAACTACCAGCAAATACGTCATGTGTTCCGATCAAGATGACGTCTGGGATTCAAATAAAATAACCACATGCCTCAGCGCTATGATACAGGAAGAGGCGATGTCCCCTGATACCCCGATCCTCATTCATACTGATTTAAGAGTAGTTGACAGTAAATTAAATCGCATTGCCGATTCTTTCTATAAGTATTCAGGTATTAATCCAAACACCTCAACCTTCGAATTTCATATTGCAACGGCAAATGTTACTGGATGCACTATGCTAATTAATGACAGTCTAAGAGACCTGATCAAATTAACGAATGATGATCGCCACATTTGCATGCATGATTGGTGGTGTTCGTTAATCGCATCGGCATTTGGACGTATCGGCTTCATAGACAATCAAACAATTTGTTATCGTCAACACGAAAACAATACTCTTGGTGCACAAGAAAAATCTTTATGGAATTCTATACATCAGATTAAAAAGCTTAAAGCCGATACGATTAAAACTATTGAGCAGGCTGAGTCTTTCAAAGAAGTTTATGGCTCCATGTTAAGTAAAAAACAAATAACTCATCTCGATAGCTACATTCAATTAAAAAGCTGCAACACCATTCAAGTACCAATTAATTTAAATAAGGCAAGGGTATGGAGACACGACCTGCGTGGTAATCTTGGGCTCTTAGTGACCTTTATCTTAATATCAGTAACTGGTTCTGAAATAGATTCATAACGATTCAAAAATTGAGCAATTATTTAGTTTTTAACCAATCAGGAGTATAGGGCATATTATATTTCCCCTGCTTAATATGCCTCAATACTTTTAATGCGCTTGGCTCCTCCGTATTGATCATGGGAAACGTTTTGACGGTATTCTGATTTTTAATTAGCCAGACATTCAATAAAATCTCTGAGACATACCCAAAAATACGTTTTTGTGACTTTGAATAATCACTAAGATCAACAATATCCTCGAATTCAAAGAGAATCTTAAATAGCCATTCGCAGTACGAGTCAAATAGTTGCTTAGAACAAATCAACATATTGCAATAATAAGCTGATCCTGAATTTAGAACAGCATCATATGTTTCAACATACTCCTTCGATATATTAGATATCGTGTCTCGCAAAACACCTAAATCAGTCTCATGACCGACACTAAGTGCATAATTTGAAAATACAGTTCTATTTTTCCAAATATACTGCTCAGGCAAAACGAAATCGCAACAACTTAGCGCAGAGAGAACATCATCTTCCTTTAAAAAATACTTATAGCTATTCGAAAATCGATTAGTCGATAAGTACCTACGGTAATGTTCAATGCCGATAAAACCATCAGAAACTATATTCTTCCATAACCAATATACGGCAGTTAATTCACAGAATGTACTGTTTTTTGCAGAGATGTTGTCACCGCTGTTATCCCTAATTATTGGAGCATCGTTCCAAAAAAGCTCATTTCCAAAACCAACCTGAATAGGGCAATAGAGCGGATCGCAGGGAAACTCTGCCTGTTTATGCGTTACGACATAGATTTTATTGTTCACGAACATCCCCTATAACAAGAAAACGGACTGTTTTATAGTACAGAACACTAAAGGATAAATAAATGAAAGCGCCGAAGAGTATCAGACTGAATAAATAGACCCACGAATAACCCAAATACGTGATGAATACAGGAGAAATAATTGCAACCAAAAAGAGCATTAATAAACCGATAATCACATAGGGAAGCGCACATACAACCATACGGCATAAATTAAGCTGCTTTTTTACGTAACAACCCTGAACAAACAAGACGGTTAGTTCCGTGAGAACAGTGGCGATTCCAGCACCAATGGAGCCATAAGGTTTTAATAACAAACAACACAGTAATATATTTGCAATTGCTCCGAAAACAACAGACTTAGTATATTGTTTATCCATGTTCTTAGGCAACATATATTGAACACCCAGGACATTGCTTGCAGCAATGATTGGAATCATAATTGCTACGATAGGAAGAACAATGAAACACTTTCCAAAGCCTGGCCCAAAATAGATATCAGCAATCGGCTTGGCAACCGCAACAATCCCAAAAGCAAGTCCAAGAGAAATAAACTGCATTATTTCAAAGGAGCTCTGGAGAAGAGATTCAGACTCTTTCCCATTACTTGAGCAACTCATAGATTCAGTCATATGAGGAAGCATCACGGTACCCAAAGCAGTAACAACTGCCAAGGGCATTCTTGCCACTTTGTCGCTGTATTCAAACAGTCCAGCCTCATTCATACCAGAAACCAAACCTAAAAGAATCTTATCAAAAGACGAATAGAGCGATATAGCGATTACAGGTGCAAACAACCTGAGATTCGGAACAAAATGTCGCTTAATCTCTGCCCAGGGACAGCTAATGAAATCGACATATCGATTTAAAAATGGGAACAGCATGAGGGCATTCAAGAAAAAGGGGAGCGAAATCCCCAAAACGTATGCCCACAAATCATCAGAAGTTCTACAAAATACAAAAATGATACAGGTACCGACTAATTTCGTGATAACACTTCTGACGGTTGGAACAGCGAACTCCTCAACCCCGAAATACAGCCAAGAAATATCAAGGGAGCTTGACGCCACCCAAAATAGCCATAAAAATGAGCTGACAATATAATCTCTATTGCTGAAAGCAATTATATAAACTATATATACGCATACAATCGGAAGAGAGACTAAGACTTGCGCGGCCCAAGCGGAGCAAAATACTTTGGATCTCCGCTCTCTGTTATTACCACATTTAGCAATCTCTCGAACTCCATATTGAGCCATTCCAAGCGTGGCAAACAATACAAAGTAGTTTGCTATCGAGTATGTATATGAATAAACTCCAACACCGTCCGTTCCAAGCACACGCGACACATAAGGAATGGTAAGTAAGGGAATTAGTAAAGATAAAACCTGATACGTGGTATTCCACACCATATTTTTTACTAATTTACTGCGAGATGACACTCCGAAACTCCAATTAATACCTAGCCAATATAACAAGACAGCTCTCTCGCAATTAAAGTTATATGCTCACCATAACCTTTACCAGGAACAGCCCATTTCCCATTCAGCTGTGTTAAATATTGAGCTGAACCCCTTTTAACCATAGAAAATCTTGGATCGACGCAATCCCCAAGAAGTGGATCCGTTGATGCATACGCTTTTAGATGCTGGGTCTGGGCTCGTAAACCAATACCCACCGAATCAAAAGAAGCACCAGCTACACCGCTTCCAGTTGATCCCAAGCCTCCAAAATTACACTGCCCCGCGGAAACACTGCCTCCAAATCGAAGCCACCCAGTCTCAATCATAACTTGCGCAAAAAGCACTTCAGGACGAACTCCCTCAAAAGATGCTTCGGCTATCAAGGTTTTACAAAATTCATTAATGGTGCCGGCGCCCTTATCTTTATAAATATCAGAAGGGTAAACACCCATGCCAACCTTAGACAGATAATAACTTGCCATTTGATCATATTTTACAAAAGAGACTCCCATAATCAGCTCGTCATTTGAAAAGGGAGCGCCGGAACGGCCTTCATGAAATCCGAAAGTAAGGTAATGCAAATAATACAAATCGAGTCGATTTCCATAAGCAATTTGTAAATCAATATATCGATTTTTATAGCTCTGGACGTCGAACGCCTCGTTGCCGCGGCGGCCCTCGGCCATGCCGCAGCTGACGAAGTGTTGGAGGGCCTTGTCCTTATCGTTGTTGGCCCATTTAGCAACATCAGGATTATTCTTCAAGTAATAGTCCGCATCAAATACAGCGGAGTAATCCATCCAACTAGAGCGCGGGAATTGAGCGATGATCGCGTCGGCATCCGCTTCACCCAGACGCTTGCAGCCGGCATCGCTAAAATAATTCCAAACATCACCCGAATTAGAAATAAAGCCATGCTCAATCAAAATACCGGGGATTCCCTGCTCGCGAGCACAACGAATAACTGCGAACTCATCACCGAGCTTCATTTGAAACACTCCGCGATAGCTAAGGCCAAGAGCATGTAAGTTATTCATTACTTTCTGAGCAAGTTCAACGGATGCCTGGGTATAACCAGAACCGTTTGCCGTGGGGGCATACACCTCAGCTCCGTGCGCACCGGATCCACCTGAGTTGATATGAAAACTAACAAATGCCTGAGCGCCCTGGCTCACACAGCGCTGAACACGGTACAGGAAGTCGTTGCCACTATATGAGCCATATTGATCGCGTGACATAACCACTTTAAAGCCGTACCGCTCAAGCTTAGCCTTACAAGCGACCGCGATCTTCCAAGTTAAGTCGGCCTCACTCTTACCATTGCCCTGCGCACCAGGATCCATACCGCCGTGCCCGGGATCAAGAGCAATCACATAAGCACCGTTGACGCCGGTACTTGCAAGAGATAACGATTGCTCCCCATTTGCAGCAACAAGTGCATCACTAATTGAGGCAGCCTGAATCGCGTTACCAGAATCGTCTGAATAATATACGAACGCATCGGAACCGCCTTCAACAAGGCCGTCATCCACAACAGCATTAGCATCGACGTCGAAAGCATATCCGCACTGCATCAAATCGATATCGTGCTCTGTGGCATCGCCTTGCAGATGATAGGAAATCGAAATCAAATCATATCCGCACTCGGCATAATCCTTACCGAACTTGAAAGCTGCTGTATTGGCATTAACTGCTGAAGATTTAACGAGGAAGGTGTGGCCAGTCGTCGACTCAAGTTTGAGCGTTGCGTCAACAATGACATCAGAATCATTTGGAGTAGCAAAAGCAATCACCTGATCAACGCCGACCGGCAGTTGAGGGTAAGCGATATAGAGATACTGATACGAGTCTGTCGAAACGTGGCCGCCCCTATCCGATGCAACGGAAGAACCAATTTCTTCTTCTGCAAGATTGTCAAACTCGTCCCAGCTCCCAACTGAGACAGAGGGGTCGGAGGCGCCAGCTGAGCCCGCATTGTTCGCGGAATCCGCAACGTCAGCAGACGAATCCTGTTGCGCAAGCTCCTCATTGATTGCATAGGCAGTAGTAACCGGCCCAATCATTGGATCAAGTCCAATAAATAACACCGCAACGAATGCCGCGAGTAGCTGCAGATGACGTTTCATTCCAACCCCCATCAGAAATAAGTGATGTTTTCGAAATTATAAGGCAGGTGGAACCCAAGATAATCCGTGCATCAAGTTCCTATCCAATGATGACTGGCAAAGCAGCGAAACACAGCAGCTCAACAACTAGCAGTCCATGACTCACTATCTAAAAAATGATTATTCGAAAGGCTACTGTAACTTATGTCCTCGCAAGTAATTAACATAGAATTTGCAAGAAAAGATGATAACGAATGACATAACAATCGAACGGAGAGCCCATGAGCACCCAGTCTACTGCAAAAGCACTGCCCGGAAAAACCGACCGAAGCAGATACCGTCCTGTCCATGGGACTGAACTACACAAGGGGTTCTATTGCGATAACAATAATTATGCGAATCTCAAAGAGATTGACTCCTATGGTCACCTGGCTCAAATTGACGACGATGAGGAACACCTAACATCAGCGGGCTGTCTTCTCGAAGGGTCATGTCAGGCATTTGCCATGCAAGTCGAAGAAATTCTCGGATACGAGGCATTCATCATCAAAGAATGCAACGGAAAGGGTCACCATGTATTTTGCCAAGCTACCTTGGATGGCAAAATTCCGTTAATTGACGCCCGAGGAGTAACAACAAGTTTCGACGAATTCATGGAGGTGGCCGGGGAGTTTGTCAAAGGACCTTTTGTCATAAGGCGCATAAATGAAAAAGACATTGCCGGATGGCAAAGTTCGAGCGACAATTCGCACGAAGAGCACCTCGCACTTGCCGAAGCGGTAATCAAAGCAAACATTGAGTGTTACAAAATTGATTGATTTGCACGCATAATAACCCACGCAATAAAAGCGAGCACATATAGGCGCTCAAAACCGCTCCACAAGGAGACATGTCTAGGATTGTGGCGGGAATGCTCGGGTACCACCCGAGAGGGCAAGCCTTGCAGCAATTACTTGGAACGGTCATCCCCGCTTGCGCCCACCGCGATATGGGAAATCATGGTCATAATCCATCCTTTCGTTGGCTGCTCAAGTAGAAGTGCCAATACTGATAAGGTTGGTTCAACCATTCCAAGCAATGCGCTTACAAGCTTGATTAATTATAATCAGAAATCGATTAACGGACTTCTCTCCAGGAACCAATTATTTACTTACTATTATTAATTTCAATATCGTCAAGAGATTCGTGAGCAGCAACGGCTAAACCCCGAAAGGCTAATCTGAGTCAAATTTAGAGACAAGCTTTCTAGCCACGAAAAGCTTGGCTCCCAAATACTCGTCCTTCATATCCGTTTGGCTTTCAAATTTCTTAAGGATTTTCAGACAAATCATCTTCTTAGCGCTGCGATTGTCCTCAATCCGCCTACGCTTGATTGTGCTGGCCACAACCTTTTCAATTGTCCTCATGGACTCAAAGCGATCAGCACAAAGGTTGGTGTGGGAATTATTGAGACCAAGCGTTATCTGAATATCGTGCTGAACGGATTCATCTTTAGCATCAATACGCCCGTCGCGGTGGTAATAAATAGTTTCAAGTGTATGGCGCCTGGTCGGATCAACCGTCATTGATGCATTGCCACGTTGCTTGTCGCACGTCTTCCCACCCCTGCCGTCGCAGACAGCGACCATATTACGATATGAAAGGCTCAGCTCTCCATCTGCCGCAGAATCAGTAGGGTGCTGAGGGATTAGATGCTCGATCGTAGCCGGATGCCCATCCGTACCGATCCTGCACATACAGTAGGCGCAAAGATGCCCCTGTTCGGCAAGCAACGCCTCAAGAAGCTTGCGCTTTGACTCCCCTCGAAGTGATTCGTAACAAAAAGTTGCATCCGGAGTATTGCGGATGATCCTCTTCGCCTCAGCAAGTGCCGCAGGCTCGCATCCCTTTACGATTGGAATCACGACAGCAGCTCCTCAAGTTCAAGGGTTGTCCTTGCTGCAACCACATCCGGGTCGTCCGCCCCAACGAATGCCTCAAGTTTCTCGAGCTCTACCCTAGCGTCGGCGTGGCGCCCCTCGTCTACGGCACGGTTAAATGCATCGAACAACTGGACCGCTTCCTCGGGACGCGAGGAAGCATCTAAAACAGTGTTGAGAATGTCTCCCGCATCACGTCCGCGTGTCTCCGTCGCAGGAACCGACACGGCCTCGCCGTCAAGGACGCGAATGTTGCCGCGAGGCACTGATGCCACAACGACCGGCGAATGCGTGGTCACGATAAACTGCACGTTTGGGAAGATGCGAACGAGGTCCTCCAGAATTCGTGCCTGCCAACGAGGGTGCAAATGAAGATCGATCTCGTCAATCATTACCACGCCCGGCGTCTCGAGCACACGATCTCCTAGTGCGGGATTCAGCGTCGCCATGCGATATGCGATGTCCGCAAATAGACTCAACGTGCCACGATATCCGTCGCTCATTGAATGAATCCTATCGCGATGGTAACTACCATCGGCAGTGCTATATGTAAACACCAGCTGGCCGAGTTCGGCATCAAAATCGACCATCGCGTCCACGGTAGAAGCAGCGGCATCAAAACATGAGGCCAGCGCCTTTTTAACCGCAGAGAACAGTGAGCTGTCACGCCTATTCTGCCACTCCCAAATGGATTGAGATTTAAACCACGCATTCATACGTGCATCGTTCGAAGATGCCTGTAGGGCGCCTTCGTACCCACGCGTCCTGTTGGGCAACGATTGGTCTTTAGGTTCAGTCCGCGTCCACAATCGATCGGTCCCATAACGAGCAAGAATGGGAAGGACGACCGTCTCGCCACTACGGACAAGTTTTTGCAGCCGAGCGCCGGCATCTACTACAGCCGCAGCATCAGCAATAGTAGTGCGGCCCTTGGCAGTATTAAGCGAACGCGACCAGTGCACGTTCTTGCCAAGAACAATTCCGTCAGCACCTATCGTCACCGGGTACCGCGACTGAACGTCAAACATGTCTCCTTGCTTAATAACGGCACCGCGGGCATTGTCAGGCGTAATGCCAGGCGCTTTCGCATTCTCAATCTTTTGGAATAAAGTACCGAGAGCAATGCTTGCGGCATCAATAAGAGTACTTTTTCCCACACCGTTATCGCCAACCAAAACCGTTAGTTGACGCTCAAAACTAACTGAAATTGATTCAAACTTGCGAAAGTTGCAAACTTCAAGCTTGTTAATCAAGTAGCTATTATTAGCAAACCCCACAACAGTCTCCTCAAATTGCATATCAACAGGAAAATCGATACGTCTATTACCTTATAAAGAATTCTATTCCGATGCAATCAAATCAAGTTGGACGAATAACCCGCTAAGCCTTAACACAGCCGATAGAGCTCTTCCAAGAAATCATCACGCATTGATTAGCAACCCTTTTAGTTGCCTCCGCCCAAATGCAACTAAAACCGTTGCAAACGCAATTAGGTATAATTCTTCCAAATCGCCTAGAGAAAGTGTTTGAATGCTGACCGTAATCGTGCCTACTTACAATGCCGAGCCGTATCTTTCTCAGGCTATAGGCAGTCTATTAAACGAAAACAAAATCGAGCTGGAGATCCTCGCCATCAACGACGGATCCACCGATAACTCGCTCGCCGTTATGCAAGAATTCGCTGCGCGCGACTCACGCGTTCGAGTGATCGATAAGGCAAACCAGGGTTACGGCGCAACCTGCAATCTGGGCATTCGCGAGGCAAAGGGCGACTGGATTGCCATCCTCGAGCCCGATGATTGGATCGAGCCCGGAATGTACTCCGACATGCTTGCCTTTGCCAAACGCGAATTTGGCGATCCGAACAAGCTCGATATTATTGAGACCCCGTATTGGATCATTCGCAACCCCGATACCCCCCAAGAGGTCAAACTACATTGCGCATATCGCGGTCGCATTAAACCGCCTCGGCAACCGTTCACCATTCACGACGCTCCACACCTGCTAGCCCACCATCCGTCCATTTGGACGGCAATCTATCGTCGCGACTTCCTGATGCAAAACAATATCCGGTTTGAGGAAATCCCCGGTGCGGGCTGGGCCGACAATCCATTCCTTGTCGAAACGCTCTGCCAGGCAAAGGCGATCGCTTACTGGCCCAAGCCGTATTACTGCTACCGCGAGGAAACACCCGAAAAGGCGGCCGCTCTGGCCAAGCGTGACCCCTTGATGCCGTTTAATCGCTGGAACGAAATGGTCGATATTCTTGAGCGGCTCAACGTCACCGACCCCGCCGTTTGGACACCCCAAATCACACGTGGCTTCACCTATATGGGCATCATGATTGAGCACACCGGAATTGAAGGCCACCCCGAAATCGAGCGGGCGATCCACAGGATGTTCGAACGCATGCCGCAAGAGCTGGTATTTGCCAATCCTCGCGTTACTCCCGCGGCCAAAAAGCTCTATGCCGAGTATATGGGCATCGCCAACCCTAAAATCAGCTACTGCGCATACGCCAAGGACCTCGTGGGCGAGGGCCTATATAACGTATGGAATAAGGGGCCCAAGCAAACTCTAAAAATGATCGCATCGCACTTTGGTTCATACAACGCGCGCGCTGGAAAATAGTCTGATGGGCAGAAAAGCAAGCAGAAATACCTCCATCGAAGCGCTGCGCTTATTCGCGGTCGCCGGGATTGCCATATTCCACACGTTTCAGTGGACCTTTCAAGCCGTCTGCACCGGTCTACCGGAATATGCGCCGCTCGCTGTCTTCCCTTACTCCGGCGCGCTCGGCTTCATCAACCTATTCGGCTGTTGGGCCAACGAGGTCTTCTTTATGATCTCGGGCTACTTCCTTATCCCTTCGGCGATTCGTGCCCTCCAAAACGGGTCATCCGCACCGGATCTCGTTCATAAATCGTTTGCGCGGTTAAAGAAGATCATCTTGCCCACGCTCTTTTATTGCGCTGCCTGCCTGCTTATCTCGATGTATGTCTATCCCCTGCCCGAAATCTCGCTACACGAGATTGGCTGGCTTACGCTGGGTATCGAGTTTATTTGGGTCTACGCCGCCTCCGTACTGCTCGTCCCAGTGATTGCGCTGATACGGCAGCGAATCGGCAGCAAAAGGGCCCTGTTTGTCGTAGCGCTCCTCGTGTTCACAACATTTGGAATCAACTGCCACATCGCGATGACGGCAAACGGAGCGGACAGTATCGTTTTATGGCGCAAGCTCATGAGCGCCGTTACCTACCTGGTCGCGTTTATTGCAGCTGGAGAAATGCGCTTTGTCCTCGAATGCCACGGCAACGCATCCGGCGCTCAAAAATCCAAGATCGTACTCATCGGACTAGTTGCCGCCACCATCGCGCTCGAGCTTCTGCTATCGGCAAATAGCCAGTACGACGCGCTCTGGAAGCTCTCCTACAAGTCCACTTCCGTCATATCCTTTATCTTGGCCGCCGCATCCGTTACCGCCGCAGCGCTCCATCAGCCGCGCCACGAAGTCCCAGCTGCAGACAAGACAATCATGTCTCTCGCCGCAGGAACGCTCGCTTTCTACGCCGTACAGTCGTTTACCTGCAACGTCTGGCGACCCATCTTCGATAAAGCAATCTACACCATGGCGGCAGGCATCCAAACGGGAGAGCCCCGTCCAGCCGCCGCCATTTTGCTCGGAATCCTTATGAGCCTTTGCCTCGCGCTTGCCCTGCTCCTCGTGGATATCGTTCGCCGAACCGTGGTCGACACCATCAAGGCTCGCATGAACAGCTAAGCAGCCTTCCGACTCCGCAGACCACGAAGCGCGCTAACACCCGAAGCAAATAGAATCGCAAAGACAATCGCCCAGTTCTTGCAGCCAAATACCGGAATATGAACGATCGTATGGTCATGCATAACAACGAAATAGCCCAGAACAACAACCAGAGGCAGTGCCATGAGCAGCGACTGGATCAACACCTTGCGACGACGACCGCCTTGCGCACCGCCCCGTATCGAGCAAACGAGCACGGCGATCCAAATCGCCAATACGGCAGCAAACGAAACAAAACAAACGACGTTCGAGATCATCGCATAACCAGCAGTTGAGCAAATGGCGAACAGCTGCGGGCTCATGCAATAAAACTCCTTCAAAATCTGAGGCCAGTCAGCCTGGGGCAACAGTGACGAAGTCCCATGCGCAGACCAAAGGCCCATCTCGCCCAGAACGTTCGAAAAGACCTCGTTCCAGCCCAGCACAAACGCCGCGACAACCCATTTCATCGCCCAGGTAAACACAAACGAAAGCCCAAACCCAAAGAGCGCCTGCAGCATCGTGACGACGCAGCGCTTGGGGCGCTCACCCTCGGGGAGCGCAATGAAGACGAAAAAGCAATGCAGGGCGACAACTGCGGCAGGAATCGTTAAAAAGTCAAGAAACGAAAACACGGCGCCCGTTGCTATCGACCAAAGGACAAGGCGGTTTGTGAAATCCCGTGCGTTCGGGGCCGAGTCCAAACGAAGGCTCATGCAAGACATCATGATGAGCGCCACAAAGAACGAGATGCACAGCAGCAGATCACCGATAAAATTGAAAAACAGATTGGTCGAGAACAACAGGATTGCAAGGAAACCCAACGTCACTGGCATTGAAAACCGCTTCCGCAAGGCAACGTAAGCGCAAACGGAGCCGGCAATCGCCAGAGCAGCCGCGGGCACCACGACAACGTCGATACCGCCAATAAACAGGCAAGCATTCGTAAGCAGCTGCCATCCATGCCAATACCGGTAGTACTGCTGATGTGTAATCCCGCCGGCTTTCGTAACGTCATCAATCTCGGCAACAGTCATCGTCTTAAACGGAGAACCTTGGCCCTTTTGCTGTGCGACTTCAATGATGAAGCGATTGTTATCAAAGCAAACAGGACCAGCTGCAACACGGTGGTCGTAGACATACATGTCAGACAACAGGACCGACGACCCCGAACCCTGCGCATGCGACTCGATAACGAGTCTCGGCAGACAATTCGCCGCGGTATTGCTCAGGACAAATGCGACCTGAAGAACCAAAAACAGCAACATGACCTTGACGGGAAGGTTATCGGCGAAGGAAGCTAAACGAGTTTTATTCACAGGGCATCCAAACAGAAAGATCGCGTCAACAGGAATCGCACCTATGTAATACCACAATGCGCGCTTGTAATCTCGCCACACACACGTCAACCAGGCTTGTAGCAAACGTTCTTGGTGATTAGCGGAACATTACCCGCGGGCGCCTGTCTACGCTTACAATAGTCGTGTCCTATGGGACACACTGTTTATTCCGCAGGGCCGATGTACTGCCCACGCGAAAGGATATTCTCGTTCATGACTTCCACCCTCCCCGCTCCCATCGACAAGCTCGCCATCGTCGTCGTCACTTACAAGCGCCAGGAGCTCCTGGCCAACCTGTTCGACTCCATGACCGAGCTCACGGCAACGCCTTGGCGTATCGTGATCGTCGACAATGAAAATTCGCGCGAAACCGAAGCCATGTGCGCCGCATTCAACGAGCGCCTCGCCAGCCTGTGGGGCATCGACACTGATCAGCCCGATGCAAAGGGTGGCACCGACCGCGTCATCTACGCCCCACAACTCGAAAACGGCGGCGGCGCGGGCGGCTTTTCTGCTGGCACCAAATGCGCCTATGACCTGGGCGCCCAGTGGTTTTGGGTCATGGACGACGACGTGCTCGTCATCCCCGAGGGCATTGAGCGCCTAGCCAAGTGGACGGACCGCTACGACGTCATCCAGGGTTCGCGCCTGGACTTCGACGGTGGCGCCTTCTTTTGGCAGTACCAGCTTATCCTTTCGCTTGGCATCCCCAACCCCATCGCTAAGTGGGACCTGGGCCCCGAGGGCTACCGCGCCATGAACCAGCTGTGCTTTGAAGGCGGCCTGTTCTCGCGCCGCGTAGTCGACAAGATCGGCCTGCCCGATGCGCGCTTTTTCATCTACGGCGACGATGCCTGCTACGGCTACGTTGCCAGCCAGCACTTCCCAGCTGCCGTAGTTGCCGACGTGGTGCTCAAGCGCGCCCGCGCCGTCTCCAACTGGGATATCGCCGGCAAACGCCAGCTCAACCCCCCGAGCGACCCCAACCGCTACTACATCATGCGCAATCGCGGCTTTTTGGCGCGCTACATGCAGATTTACGGCGACTACCACCCCATCTTGTTCCGCTTGGGCAACGCCGCGACCTTCTGCAAGGAGTTCATTCGTCTAGCAGCGGTCGACAAATGCTTTAAGACCGGCATTCCGGCGCTGCGCCGCGGCATGAAAGACGCTCGCAAGATTATCAAGGATCCCGACTGGAAGCCCATGCCGCCCATGAAGGATGCGGAGTAGCGGTTGCCCCCCCCCCGGCCCCTGCCACACCGCTGCCACACGACGCCCGTCAAACCCGAATCCCCAGCGCATGCGACCCACACCGGGTCGCGGTACGCGAATCTTGTCGATACCGCCGCGTTCTATGTCGAGCAGCGCCTGAACGGCCAGCAGCTCCAGGCCCAGCGCGTCCACACCGGGGTCATACATCAAGTTGGTCGTTATCAACGGGCGCTCGTCGAGTATGCCGATCGTGTCTGCCACGTCAAACACAGAGCCCGTAGGAAAAACCTGAATGTCCCAGCGATCAGCGCCGCGCTTTCGCCTCGAGACAGGATTGGCATAGCCCGGCAAACCAAAGCAGAGTCCTTGCAATAGCAGGTGATATGACAGCGGTGCATCTAGGTCGGTCGCACCGATTCCCGCATCTCCCAGGATGCGGTCTAGCGCCTGTCTCACCGCATCCTCGTCCTCACGGCACAACCCGTCGCGAAACGCATCAACGTCTCGAGTGTCTTCAGCAGTGCTCTCAAACCACTCAATAATCACCAGACGCAAGGCCTGGCGAAGCTCATTATTGGGCAACCGCAGAGTACGGATGCGATTGCCATGCTCTGGCCCCTCAGTCATATCCGTCGTCAGGAAACCGGACAGATACAGCGCCGTCCACAGGCCATCACCAGACGAGGCCTCTGGCCCCGTAGTACACAAACCAAGCGAGACCTCAACGCATCCATGGGCCTCGAGCAAATCGAACAGAGCCGAAAGGCGGTCGAAATTCCACCCGACAACTACCCTACTCAGGCAATCGGCATACCCATACAGATCGGCACGCACGGGCGCCGTGCAGCCTCGGTCCAGAAAACCGATCACACGCGCTGGACTCGAGCAATAGGCCCTGCCAAACCGATATCCCTCGAGCCATTCACGCGCATCATCCAGGTATTCTTCGCATCCAGCATGATTCAGCAGAGCCTCGACCTCGGCATCCGAAAAGCCGAACCAACGGTCGCACCACGTCGACAGCGGGGCCGACAGACAATACGAGCAGCTGCGCGAAGAAAGTGCCGCTTCGGCAGGACCGGGACGCTCCCCCATCAAACACGTCAACCGTAACGAATTGCCCGCAGCTGCAATGGCGTCGAACAGCACGCGATCGAGCAATTCCACCGGACCGGCGACGGAAGCGTCCTTCGCGCTCGCACGGAGCGACCACGCCGCGTCGTACCCATCAACGAGCAATACAACCTGCTCATCGCAGGCCATCTCCAGCAGCTCAATGAGCACACCGAGCACCGAGTCAACCTCGTCCACGCTCGCCACGCCACGCGCAACGCGTTCGATGTGACGTACCTTGTCTCGAGCTAAATCCGGAGCCTCCAAAAGCGCCAGCAGGCGGGCACACTCGCCCGAAAGAGCATCGCGCACGACGCCGGCAATAGCGGCACCACGCCTCGCAGCGCCAGAAAAGTCCAGCGATATCACCGGATAGCAAGCATACTCGTCCCGATAGCGCCCGCCGTCCGCATCCCAAATCTGAGCATCGGCAAACAAACTCTGACCAGCGCGACCGTCCACGGGACGCTCCAGAAAAGCCTTGAGCATCGACAAGTTCATGCTCTTGCCAAAACCCTCGGGTCGGCAGCACACCACAACGGACGCGTCGCAGCCCAAAACATCGGCAATAAACATGGTCTTGTCGACCAGTGTGCAGTGACCAAGAGCCTCCACATAGTCGTGCATGCCAATGGGCAAAATCGCATCGTCGGCACAGCCGATCAAGCGCACGCCAAAGTCGGCAGCACAACCATTATTTGCCTGTTCAGACATCGCAACGTTCCCCTTAAATCTCAGCACAATGCCAATTGTAATGACCGCCTCGCACGTACGGATGTCGGTACACAAACAGATCGGGTAACGGTAGTAACACGGGGTGTGAGGGGGCATAACTAATCGTTGCACAACAAAACGGGGCTTGATGCAGCAGCACCAGGCCCCGTCCCGACTCTTTAGTTATCTGACAATCGAGAGGCTACTCCTCAGAACTGTCCTCCCCAGCAGCCTTACGCTGCTGATCGAGCTTATTCTTGCCACTCACAATAGACGTGGCACCCAGTGTGGCCAAGCTTGCGCTGGCAAGGCTCGCCATCACGATGAGGTCGCCCGTCTTGGGCATGATGCCGCCCGAGGTCTTAGTGGTGGTAGTCGTCGTGGTGGTCACCGTATTGGAGCCATTTTGCTCCTGGTTCTGGTTGTCGGCGTTGCCCTTACCGCCGTCCTCGCCCTGCTGCTTTCCGTCGTCGGTCTTGCTCTTTTCCTCGTCCTTACTCCGAGCGGACTTCTCGCCCTTTTCCTCAGAGCTAGTACCCTTATCGGACTCGGTCTTCTCGGAATCATCGTCCTTGGAGTCACCCTTTGCGGCCTCGGTCTTTTCCGTGGAAGCCTGATCAGAATTGTTCTTGTCAGGAGACGAGTTGCTTACGCCAGCCATCAGCGAGGAACCAAACGTGTAGCCAAGCTGCACAACGAAAGAGGGCTTTTTGTCCGTCGAAATAACGGGCGCGTCCGGCGCCTTATTCGAGTCGCCCTTGGAAGCATCGGAATCAGGGGTTGCGTCAGAGCCGGAGCCGTTGTTAGAGCCGGTGTCAATGGACGAATCGCTCGAGCCGGTAGATGAGTTAGAGGTGTCAGCGTCGGTCGAACCAGAAGCGTCGCTGTCCGTATTGCCGGCAGAGCTTGAAGGCGAATCGCCCGCAGCAGAGCCGTTCGAATTGGAGCCGTTCGAGGTAGAGCCGTCGTTGGTAGTGCCACCAGCAGAGCCATTACCGTCAGCATCGGTCGAGGGCGCATCCATCCTGTCATCGTTGGCATCGTCACTCGAGTCGTCATTCGAATCAGGTGTCGGAGAGGGCGCCGGTGTGGGCTCGGGCTGCACGGGTGTCGC